>Ga0315907_10001164_pt1 | contig 36229 bp, 38 predicted proteins | sample LakEriMetagenome_3_FD_203525 | JGI IMG/M metagenome (GOLD analysis project Ga0315907, IMG submission 203525) | Freshwater fungal communities from buoy surface, Lake Erie, Ohio, United States - Buoy 12 MA123 | ecosystem: Environmental > Aquatic > Freshwater > Lake > Lake biofilm | place: USA...
ACACCAATGAGGGCGTTTATTTGGATTTCTCTTCTGAAATCAGAAGCAAGGGAAAACAAGCCGCCTATGCAAAAGGAGATCACAATCCGTCCGAAGAAACGATTCTTGCGATGGGTAAAAAATGGATCGAAGAAAAATACGGCAACTTGTTTAAGATGTACGAGAAAATCACTGATGAGAATCCGTACGAAACACCGATGAAAATTTATCCAGCGGTTCACTACACCATGGGGGGAGTATGGGTTGATTATAACCTTCAAAGCACAATCCCTGGTTGTTTTGTTACTGGTGAAGCGAATTTCTCCGACCACGGAGCGAACCGTTTGGGCGCCTCCGCATTAATGCAAGGATTAGCCGATGGATACTTTGTACTGCCATATACCCTTTCAAATTACTTGGCCGAGGATATTCGAACCGGATCCATTTCCACGGATGCGCCTGAATTCGAGGCCGCTGAAAAAGAAGTAACCGAACGAATCCAACTGTTCTTAAACAATAAGGGAACTAAATCCGTTGACTATTTCCACAAAAAACTAGGATTAATCATGTGGAATAAGGTAGGGATGGGCCGAAGTGAAGCCGGTTTAAAGGAAGCGGTAGAGGAAATCAAAGCCTTACGGGAAGCCTTTTATGCGGATGTTTTTGTTCCTGGCGAGGCCAACGAAATGAATACTGAACTTGAAAAAGCATTACGCGTGGCCGATTTCATCGAATTGGGTCAATTAATGGCTGTTGATGCATTGAACCGAAATGAATCTTGCGGTGGGCATTTCCGTGAAGAATATCAAGATGCAGAAGGAGAAACCCTTCGAGATGACGAAAACTTTAAAATGGTAGCCGCCTGGGAATACCAAGGAGGTGATGCAAAACAAGCAACCTTACATAAAGAAGAATTAAAATACGAGTTCATTAAAATTGCAGCGAGAAACTACAAATAAAGAAACGACTTATGGCAACTAAATTTATCAATATTACCCTTAAAATTTGGCGTCAGAAGAACAGCCAAGCCAAAGGAAGCCTCGAAACATATAAACTGGACCAAGTATCAACCGACAGTTCGTTTCTTGAAATGCTTGACCAATTGAATGAGCAGCTGATCAACAGCAACGAATCTCCAGTAGCATTTGATCACGATTGTCGTGAAGGAATTTGCGGCATGTGTTCGCTGTACATTAATGGCCGTGCACACGGACCAGACACCGGCACCACTACGTGTCAATTGCACATGCGTAAATTCAATGACGGAGATACCATTTACGTCGAGCCATGGAGGTCGAAAGCGTTTCCCATTATTAAGGATTTGGTGGTAGATCGCTCTGCCTTTGACCGAATTCAACAAGCGGGAGGATTTGTTTCCGTTAATACTTCCGGAAGAACCATGGATGCGAATGCCATTCCTATTCCTAAAAATGACGCGGACAGGGCGTTTGAAGCGGCGGCCTGCATCGGCTGTGGCGCGTGTGTTGCAGCGTGTAAGAACAGTTCTGCCATGCTATTTGTGGGCGCTAAAGTATCCCAGTACGCCTTATTACCACAGGGCAAGGTAGAGGGCCGTGAACGCGTACTTAACATGGTGCGTCAAATGGATGAAGAAGGATTCGGGAATTGCACCAATACTGGCGCATGCGAAGTAGAGTGTCCGAAAGGAATTTCTATTGAAAACATCGCACGAATGAACCGAGAGTTAATCAAAGCTGCGGTCATTACCGAGAAAAAATAAAGCCGTTTTGGGCATAAAAAAAGGGAAGCAAACGCTTCCCTTTTTAGTTTTATAAAATCAGTTATTATTTCAACTGTTTATGCTCTTCTTTGTACCATCCTGTGTTCTCAGAAGATTCAACCGGAACATTGGCCTTCTTACTTAATTTGTTTTGAATGTTCATCCAATAACCAAAGCCAAAAAATCCAAGGACAATAAGTAGGTTATTGAAATAGTTCTGAATGAACTCAAAAAACCCAAATGACCACTGGAATAAATCTCCGAGTTGATATACAAAATCTGTCCACATACGCGTAATTTTTTACAAAGAAACGAAAAAAAAGAATTCTAATTAAATTTCTCCGATTAATTCTAAGGTTTGCTTTGCTGCGATTTGCTCCGCTTGTTTTTTTGATCCAGCCTTCCCTCGGCCAAAATCCCGTCCATTAATTTGAATAGCGATTTCATATTCCCAAGCCCCGTGAATGTGTTGCTCGTCGGTAACGACAAAGTCAATCTTCATGCGCTTTTTTTGGCACCAAATAATTAACCGGGATTTAAAATCAATTTCCTCTTCGAGGAGCTTGTTTAAATCTACAAACTTTCTAAGGACATGATTTTGCAAACTTTTTTTAGCGGCATCAAATCCCCCGTCTAAATATATGGCGCCAATGATTGCCTCAAAGGCATTCCCTTCAAGGGCGGAGATGTTTAAATTCCTGGATTGATTGTAATTCAAGACCCCCCGGATTTGCATTTTTTCACCTATAAATGCCAAGGTTTTTCTATTTACCACCTTGGATTTTAATTTCGTTAAATACCCTTCGTCGTTCCCGGGAAACTTCTTAAACAAATACTCCGCAACCACCGCATCAAGGATGGCGTCACCCAAAAACTCTAAGCGTTCATTGGATTCTATGTCTTCTTTAATATCGCCGGAACGATGTGAAATGGCCAGTTTAAAATGAGCTAAAGAGGTAGGCCTGTATCCGAAATGATTAATTATAAATTTGATCAGAAGGAGCTCTTCTGCAGACTTTTTCGTGGTAAGAAATCCGAGTTTTACGGCCAATTATCCAACAAATTTCTTGACTACCACACTCGTATTGTGCCCACCAAACCCGAACGTATTAGATAGTGCATAGTTCACTGTACGTTGTTGTGGGGCATTGAAGGTAAAGTTCAATTTAGGATCGATTTCCGGATCATCTGTAAAATGATTGATCGTAGGCGGGACCATGTCGTTTTTCACCGCTAATACACACGCAATGGCTTCTATCGCTCCTGCCGCCCCTAACAGGTGACCAGTCATAGATTTAGTAGAAGAAATGTTTAAATCGTAGGCATGTTCTCCAAATACGGCCTGAATCGCCTTTACTTCAGCGATGTCTCCTAAGGGTGTAGAGGTGCCATGCACGTTAATATAGTCAACTTGATTTGGACTAATCTCTGCGTCTTCCAACGCCGCTATCATGGTATTCCGAGCGCCTATTCCGTCTGGATGGGGAGCGGTCATGTGATACGCATCACCAGACATCCCTCCGCCCACGACTTCGGCGTAAATTGTTGCGCCTCGCTTAACGGCATGCTCATATTCCTCAAGAATCAATGCTCCTGCTCCTTCACCCAACACGAAGCCATCTCGGTCAACGTCGAAAGGCCGTGAAGCGGACTCCGGATTGTCGTTTCTTGTAGACAGTGCTTTCAGGGCATTAAAGCCTCCCATGCCCATTTCATTGACGGCGGCTTCTGAACCTCCCGTAATAATAGCATCTGCCTTACCCAACCGAATTAAATTAAAGGCATCAATAATCGCATTCGTAGCCGAGGCACAAGCCGAAACGGTTACGTAATTTGGACCACGAAATCCATACTTAATTGAAATCTGACCTGCAGCAATGTCTGCAATCATTTTTGGAATAAAAAATGGGTTGAACCGTGGCGTTCCGTCACCTTCAAAAAAGGCTTTGGCTTCTTCTTGGAAAGTTTTTAACCCACCAACGCCCGAACCCCAAACGACGCCAATGCGGTCGATGTTTGGATTGGACTCCATGAGTCCAGAACCGTCTACGGCCTCCATGGCAGAAACCATGGCATATTGGGTAAACTGGTCCATTTTACGGGCCTCTTTCTTGTCAAGAAACTGCTCCACATCAAACCCCTTTACCTCACAGGCAAATTGAGTTTTAAACAAGGAAGCATCAAATTGTTGAATGGGCGCTGCCCCGCTTTTTCCAGCAAGCAAATTGTTCCAATATTCTGAAACCGTATTGCCTATCGGCGTGAGCGCACCAAGTCCAGTTACAACTACTCGCTTTAATTGCATGCTGTAATCCTTAAAAGGTTGGAAGGTTTTGTTTTATTACTTCGCGTTGCTTTCAATGTATGAAACCGCATCTCCAACTGTTTGGATGGTTTCTGCTTGGTCATCTGGAATAGAAATACCAAATTGTTTTTCAAATTCCATGATTAATTCTACGGTATCCAAAGAGTCAGCACCTAAGTCGTTGGTGAAGCTTGCTCCATCCGTTACTTCAGATTCTTCAACATTTAATTTGTCTACAATGATTGCAATCACTTTACTTCTGATATCAGACATCTTTTTAGTTTTTTAATGGTTTTAAGCTTGCAAAGAAAAAAACAAACTCGTAATTATCAAAATTATTCCTGATTATTTATCAACGAAATTCATACTGATAACTCTAAAAACGGCCTTCTTTCCTTATTTTTGCACATGAAACGGCCCTTCAATCTTGTGCTATTTATCTCTGGAACCGGCTCTAATGCTAGAAATATCGTAACTTATTTCGCTAAGCACGAACACATTGCCGTACTTGGGATTATTAGCAGTAAAGAAAATCCCGCAATCCAGGAATATTGTGTTGATAATCAATTGTTTTACGCGAAATGTACACCTTGGGATGAACACGAAGCACTTCGTCTGCTAACGCATCATGCATGTGACCTGATTGTCTTGGCGGGATTCTTGAGGAAAATAAGCGCTGTTTTACTTTCACAATACCCTAATCGCATTATAAACATACACCCCTCCCTCCTTCCTAGATTCGGTGGTGCGGGAATGTATGGTCGACGGGTTCACGAGGCGGTTTATGCATCGCAAGCAACAGAAACGGGGATTACGATTCACTTGGTTAATGAACACTATGATGAAGGCAGAATACTCGAACAACATCGATGTCAAATAACTCCATCAGACCGCATTGAAACTATTGAGGAGAAGGTTCATGAATTAGAATATCAATGCTTCCCCCCCGCGATCGAACGTTATTGTTTATCCCTGCAGGGCCGACTTTAAGTGCTGGCCAAACCAGTAACAATCTTCAAAACTATTGTACAGGGGTGCCGGGGCAACTCGAATCACATTCGGCTCTCTCCAATCCGCCGTTACACCGCGTGCACTCAGCGCATCAAACAGTTCTTTTCCTTTTCCTGTGGCTTTGATTGAAAGTTGCGCGCCACGTTTTCTTGGGTCGGCGGGAGTAATCACCTCGAACTGTTCTGTGCCCGGACTATTAGAAGATATGTCTTGAACCACAAAAGATAGGTAATGGGTTAGAAGGTCTCTTTTCTGACCAATACGTTCCATGCCTGCGGCTTCAAACAATTCAAGGGACGCCAAATGAACCGCCATTCCTAATACAGGTGCGTTACTCAATTGCCACCCCTCTGCTCCCGGTATTGGATTAAACCCCGGTTCCATCGCAAATCGTGTTTCTTTGGTATGACCCCACCAACCGGCAAGGCGCGGAAGATCTCTGCGATGTGCGTGGCGTTCATGAACAAAAAAACCAGAAACTCCACCCGGTGAAGAATTTAAATATTTGTAACCACACCAAGCGGCAAAGTCAGGACCCCACTCATGGAGACTCAAAGTTACATTGCCCGTGGCATGTGCTAAATCAAACCCTACCTTCGCTCCCACGGCGTGTGCTTTTTGGGTAATGGTTTGCAAATCAAAATATTGTCCAGTGTAGTAGTTGACCCCGCCCCACATTACCAATGCTAACGTTTCGCCGAGTTCTGCAATGCGCTGATAAATATCTTCTTCATGTATGAGCTCTTCACCTGGTCGCGGCGTAACCCAAACCAAATCACTAGGTGGCAAGCCATGGAATTGCAGTTGAGACTCAAGGGCGTATTGATCGCTTGGAAACGCCTTTGCTTCACAGAGTATTTTTGTTCGCTTGCCCTCAGGAGCATAAAACGAAGCCATAAGCAGGTGTAAGTTTGTGGTTAAGCTATGTGTGGTACACACCTCAATCGGTTTTGCGCCTACGATTGCCGCCACCTTTTCTGTGAGTAATTCATGATATGAATACCAGGGGCGCCGGCCTTCAAAATGTCCTTCCACACCCAATGTCCCCCAATCCTCAAGTTCTTCCATGAGGTACTGCTTCGCTTTTTTAGGCTGCAACCCCAATGAGTTTCCCGTGAAATACACCGGATGTTCTTTCCCAAAGGTTGGTATGATAAATTCGTTTCTAAAGGTTCTCAATGGATCGTTATTATCCATTTCTTTTGCAAATTCTATGGAGTTTTCAAAGTGCATCCGATTCGATTTTCGTAATTTTGTATGCAAAGATAAGGAACAATGACGCAACTCAACCGCACGCAATCCAAACGGCTTTTCGAAGAGTCTTCTACGCTGTTCCCCGGGGGAGTTAACTCTCCTGTACGCGCCTTTAAAAGTGTGGGGGGAACTCCCTTGTTTTTTGCGAAGGGGAAAGGGGCTTCCGTGTGGGACGAAGATGGAAACAGATTCATTGATTTTTGCAACAGTTGGGGACCCTTAATTCATGGGCACGCCAACGATTATGTAGAGCAGAAAATAATTCAAACCCTGAAAAATGGGTCCAGTTTTGGAGCGCCAACGCGCCTAGAAAGTGAGTTAGCCAAATTAATTAAAACCAACATTCCCTTCATTGATAAACTTCGTTTTGTGAGCTCTGGAACAGAAGCGGTAATGTCGGCACTGAGGTTGGCAAGAGGATATACTGGTAAATCTAAAATTCTAAAGTTTGAAGGTTGTTATCATGGCCACGTTGACGCGATGTTGGTGCAGGCAGGCAGCGGCTTAATTACGCTTGGAACCTCATCGAGCGCTGGTGTGCCGCAAGCGGTTGCTCAAGACACCCTTGTTCTTCCCTTAAACAACGAAGAGCTGCTTAAAAATACGTTTGAGCTGTACAGTCACGAGATGGCGGCCGTGATTATTGAACCGGTGCCGGCCAACAATGGCCTGTTACTGCAAGACCTAAGTTTTCTGCAAACCTTACGGGGCTTGTGTTGGAAACATAAGGTCTTGTTGATTTTTGATGAGGTAATTTCTGGTTTTAGGGTAGCTTTTGGTGGGGCCTCGGAGTTATATGGCATTCAACCCGACATCGTTACCTACGGGAAAATCATCGGCGGAGGGCTGCCTGTTGGGGCCTATGGCGCCTCCAATGAAATCATGGCCAGTGTCTCTCCGGAAGGACCTGTATATCAGGCGGGAACCTTGTCTGGTAATCCAGTAGCCATGGCGGCGGGGATTGCACAGCTTGAATTGTGCTTGTCTCCTGATTTTTACCGAACGATGGAAGCAAAAACGCGCGGATTTGTCGATCGTGTAAATGCTTATGCAACCGTAAAGAACTACGACTTCGAATTAATCTCCTTGGCATCCATTTTTTGGCTTTCCTTTAATGGTAAAAAATCTATACATCGGGCAGACGAAATAAGCCCAGACATGACGGCTTTTAATACATTGCACCACTATTTGCTTCATCACGGCATTTATATTGGTCCAAGCGGATATGAAGTCGGGTTTATTTCTTCAGCGCACACGGAGGAGGATTTGGTTTTTGCGGCTGCTCAATTTTGTGCCGGATTAGATGCCGTTTATGCATAAGCAACCCGACACCCTGGTCATTGGAGGAACTGGATTAGTTGGAAGTCACTTACTTTGGTTACTCGCGCAGGAAGGTCCGGTTATTGCAAGCTGCAGAACGATAACAAACCAAGAACGGGTGCGCCAACTCTTTCATTTTTGTGATTCCAATACCGGAGAAGAATTGTTCAAGCGCATCCAATGGGTCACGCTCGACATTCTAAACATTGATGCCCTATCGGAGGTTATGAAAGGCATGCGTAAGGTGTATCATTGTGCGGCCCTGGTTTCTTTTCATCGGATCGATTTTTATCGGTGCATTCAAATCAACAGAGAAGGTACAGCCAACGTAGTCAATGCGTGCTTGGATATTCCAGAAATAAGGCTTTGTTATGTGAGCTCAACTGCAGCAGTAGGACAAAACCCGGTTGGAGAAATCGATGAAACCTGTCTTTGGAAGGCTTCAGACACAAATAGCGGGTATTCTGTGGCTAAATTCGGGGCGGAAAAAGAGGTGTGGAGAGGAATGGAAGAAGGCTTAAATGCTGTCATTATAAATCCGTGTACGGTGATCGGACCCGGGCCGTGGGAAGAGGGGTCTATGGAAATGTTTCGAGTAGCAAAAAATGGCATTCCATTTTATCCGTCTGGCAGCAACGCTACGGTAGATGCGCGAGACGTAGCTACCTCCATGGTGTTTTTGATGGAATCTAATATTCGAAATGAGCGGTTTTTGTGCACGGGTTCAAACAAAGACTTTCGCGGGTTGTTTACAGCCATAACTCGGGCTATGAACAAAAAACCACCTCGGATTTACGCACCCAAATGGCTTGCAATTCCTTTTTCATACCTTTTGGAAACCCTTTCCTTGCTTCGCAAAAAACGTCAAGGAATGACAATAGAATCCGCGCGTGCGGCCTACGCTACACGAATTTATAATTCCAACAAGCTTAAAAAACTGATGCCAAATTCTTTTTTCAGCTTAGAAGAATCGATAGAACACGCCATCAAGGGAAGAATCGTATGAAAAAAGAACGACTCGGTATACTGGTATTAATCATCCTTTATTCGGTTGGGCTCACGGCTATGTTTATTCCCGGGCTGCGCTCCCATGTGTTACCGCTCAGTGCCTATACCCTGCTTATTTCCTTCTTGGTCTTATTAAACGCGTATCGTTGGAAAAACGAAGTGCTCCTGGCAAGTGCGTTGGTGTTTACTATCGGATTTGCCGTGGAGTGGATTGGCGTTCATACTTCCATGCTATTTGGCACTTACTGGTATGGCGCGAACCTGGGGCCCAAACTGCTTCATGTTCCATTGATCATTGGCGTGAATTGGGCCATGTTATCTGCCTTGACCAGTGCAATCGGATCTAAAATATTCAAGGAATTGGCGCTTCAAGTGCTTGGCAGTGCGCTGTTAATGACCGCCATGGACTGGTTGATGGAACCGGTAGCCGTAAGCAGTGATTTTTGGCATTGGAAAAACGGAATTATTCCGGTGTATAATTTTGTGTGTTGGTTTCTTGTTTCGCTCGTTACGAATTGGATTTTCATTACAATTGGAAAGCCGAAAGTGAACAACACCTCCGTCGCGTTGTTTATTCTCTTAGTTTTATTTTTCACAATTCAACTGTTATTATAATGTATTGGTGGGGTCCTATCGTTTTATTCGCAACGTTTTTCGGCATGGAATTCATGGCGTGGTTTACACATAAATATGTGATGCATGGTTTAATGTGGTACTTTCATCGGGATCACCATCAAGTGGAAGCGGGTTTTTTTGAGAAAAACGATGTGTTCTTTTTGATTTATGCCATTCCCTCTTGGCTAGGTATCATGCTTGGAATGATGTATGATTTTTACCCAACCGTTTGGATGGGTTATGGCATTGCCCTGTACGGCATTGCTTATTTTCTGGTTCACGACGTATATATACATCGCCGATACAAGTTTCTTAGAAACATTGACCACCCCTATTTTTATGCCATTAGAAAAGCACATAAGGTACATCATAAAAACCAAGACAAAGAGGAGGGTGCCTGCTTTGGGATGTTGATCGTTCCTCCTAAATTTTACCGGGAAGCAAAAAAATCATACGAAGCCCAGCGACGCAACGCATGAGTTACTACGGGTACATTTTATTGTTTGCGTTCTTAGGCCCCCTTGCACTGAGTTTTGATAAGAAAGTTGCTTATTACAAACGGGTACGATACCTCATCATTCCCATTGTTTTGGTATCTGGATTGTTTTTGATTTGGGATCAATGGTTTACAGAAAAAGGAGTTTGGGGATTTACCTTGGTGCATACGGCAGGCCTGTACTTTGGACGCCTACCGCTTGAAGAGGTCTTGTTTTTTGTGATTGTTCCATACAATTGTATGTTCATTTTTGAAGTAATCGGAGCCTATTTTCAACCGAAGAATAAGGCCCTATTTAACCGCGTATTTTTTGGGGTATTTTTGCTGCTCGGGTTAAGCTTATTGATGCAGCAACCTACGGGCTGGTATACGCTTTCTGCCGTTCTACTTGCGATGTTACTCAGCGTTACCCTGTTGATTTATAACCCTTCCTGGCTAAGCCAGTTCGTGATTTCCTTTTTAGTTTGTTTGCTCCCTTTTCTTGTAGTAAATGGCTTACTTACCGGTGCCGCTACCACGCTGCCTGTGGTGTGGTATAACCCCGCTGAATTCTCCGGCTGGAGAATCATAACCATTCCCGTAGAAGACTTGTTTTACAACTTTGATTTGCTCGTTGGGTTTGTGGTATTTTTTAAACTGAGTTCCGAACGTCTATCGCTTAGCAAGTAAGGCTGTAGTTGAATATCCGTCCACTAAAGGAATGGTTTGCACTTTGCCCCCCCAAGAGTTTACTTCGTTTTTACCCACGATATAACGCTTGTCCGTTGGGTCTGAAATCGCCGCATCGTAATCCCCTCCTTTAACAACAAGGTCCGGTTTTAACGCTAAAATGGTGTTTAATGGGGTGCTCTCACTAAATACCACCACATGGTCCACAAATCCTAGAGAAGCCAGCACCATTGCTCGAGCAAGCTCAGGGTTAATCGGACGATTTTCTCCTTTCTCTAAGGCGCGAACAGACGCGTCATCATTCACCGCCACAAAGAGCTTGTCCCCTAACGATGCCGCTTGGGCTAAATAGGTGATGTGCCCAAGGTGCAACAGATCAAAACATCCATTCGTGAAAACAATTTTTTGATTTTTTACGCGATGCAATTCGGCCATCTGCGCGGCTTGATGCAGGGTGATTACCTTCGCCTGAACATAGGCTAAGCGGCTCACGGCACTAACAAATTAGAAGGTTCATTCGGGAACACTAAGGTGGGTTTGAAAGATTTCGCCTCTTCAAACTCCATGGTAGCATAACTAATAATGATTACGACATCGCCAACCGCCACTTTTCGCGCGGCAGGACCATTTAAACAAATGGTACCTGAATCTTTGGCTCCTGTAATTACGTATGTTTCTAAGCGTTCTCCATTGTTGATGTTAACTACTTGGACACGCTCCCCTTCTATGAGGTTTGCTGCCTGCATTAAGCGCTCGTCAATGGTTATACTGCCAATATAGTTTAATTCCGCTTGGGTTACTGTCACCCGATGAATCTTCGATTTTAATACTTGAATTTGCATAATTAATTGCCTTTGGGCGGCACAAAAGTAAGGGAATTCAATCGGCTGACAAAAGCATATTATCAATAAGTCGTACCTCACCGCAATACGCAGCAACACACACTACCGCAGATTGCGCATTATTGTCAATCGGCAACAGGGTGTTTGGGTCCACGAGGAGCAAATAATCCAGCCGAAGTGCTGATTCAGTAATGAGTTGTTTGGCTTGTTCCATTAAGACCTCCGGAGCGAGCAAACGCCAATGGTCTTTTACAAAAGACAATGCCTTATAAAGCACTAGGGCTTCTTGCCGTTCTGAAGTAGATAACCGAAGATTACGGCTGCTCATGGCTAAGCCATCCGTTTCTCTCAGGGTGGGGCAAGAAACTATCGATACCGGCAGGGTTAGTGAAGAAACCATCGCTCGAATGATCGCCAATTGTTGAAAATCTTTCTGACCAAAATACGCCTTGCTTGGGTTTACATGCTGAAATAAGGCATACACCACCTCCACCACTCCCCTGAAATGTCCAGGACGAGCGCTTCCTTCCATCGGTAAATCCAACCCGTTAAGCGGCACCTTAGACGCTGGAGAGTCTTCCAAAAAAAGCTCATCGTATTGTGGAAGATAGATAACATCAACCCCCTCGGTTGTTGCACAAGCAATATCCTCTGAGAGGGTTCTGGGATAGGTTTCAAAATCTAAGGCATCGTTAAACTGTCGCGGATTCACAAAAATGCTTAACACCAGTAGGGATGTTTCTTGCTTTGCCGCATGCATCAATGACGCATGACCCGCATGAAGGGCGCCCATCGTGGGTACAAAACCAATAGAAACGCCTTGTTGACGGTAAGGATGAAGCGTCTCCTCTAAGTGTGCTTTATTCGTTATAATTTGACTCATTCCGTTGGGTACAAGGAAACAAAGCTATTCGTTTTTAGGAACTTTCATAAGTTTTCCGTAAATTTGCATCCTTAAATAAGTGTAGAGGCTCGATGGAAAAAAAACGCGTATTGTTCGTCTCTCAAGAGATTTCCCCTTTCTTAACTAAAACCGAAGTTTCTAATTTCACCCGAAGGATTGCGCAATCAACCCAAGAAGAAGGAAAGGAAATTCGTGTATTTATGCCGAGGTATGGGGTCATCAATGAGCGACGCCACCAGTTGCACGAAGTGATTCGGCTTTCTGGGTTAAATTTATCAATCGATGATCAGGATCATCCACTCATTATCAAGGTGGCCTCCGTAGCTGCTGCGCGAATGCAAGTGTATTTTATTGATAACGATGACTTTTTTAAGCGTAAGCAAATCCTGCATGAAGAAGACGGGGCTTGTTGCGTTGACAATGACGAGCGTTCCATCTTTTTTGTTCGAGGAGTGTTAGAAACCGTTAAAAAACTTGGTTGGCAACCCGATGTAATTCATTGCAACGGTTGGTTTTCTGGAATGATGGCGCTATACATCAAGCACTTCTATAAAAAAGACCCTCACTTTAAGGAAACAAAAGTGGTGTACAACCTATACAACGAAAAATTTGATCAGCCCCTCGATGCGCGATTCCATGAAAAACTCAAATTTGACGGGTTTCCGAAATCTGTATTAGAGAAAAGCAAGGAAACGGATTTTATTTCATACACTAAATTAATCCTAGACCATTGCGATGGCGTTACCGTGGCTGAAGCCAACCTAGACCCTGCCCTTCGAACCATTTTCGATGAAGCAAACATCTTGAAACAAGATTACATCAACGAAGAACACGAAGCAAAAACATTTTCTGCATTTTTCGATCGGGTATTAGATTCTAGCGCTGTTATCAACTCGTAAAGGCCCATGAGGTATTCACTCCTTTTCCTTCTAACACTTGCGCTTCTGGCTTGTAAAAAGAAAGATCAGTTGTTAGGTAAAGAGTTGTTAGGTCCAGACGTCCTGTTAAACGGAGTGACAACCGACACCTTTTATTTGGCCACTTCCGTAATTCTTGAAGACAGCATGATTACCGATAATGCGGCCAATGTGGTCCTAGGAAGCTACAACGACCCGAAGTTTGGAACATTTACCTCCTCCTTTTACACCCAACTCCGCTTGGCTGGAGTAAACCCAAATTTTGGCGATCCTTCTGCCATTGTGGTAGACTCTTTTATTCTTGGATTGGAATATGCCGGATATTACGGCGCTTTAAATGCACAACAATTCGAAGTGTTTGAATTGACCGATGCACTTTCCAATGATTCTACCTATTACCAGTTTTCAACCAAAGCATACAACAACACCAATTTAATTCCCGCAGGAAAAGAAACCATCACGCCAGACCCCTTGAATTTCACAATTATTGGGGACGACAGTGTGCAAGCACAATTGCGCATTCCCCTAGACACCAACCTTGCAAAACAGTTTATTGCCGAAGCAACCAATGGAAGCTCCACCTTCGCAAGCAATACGAATTTTCAAAGTTATTTTAAAGGCTTATTAGTGCAAACGAACAACGGGTCTCAAAGTGTTGGACAAGGCGGGGTTTTCTATTTTAACCTCAACGACCCTGGGACCAAACTAACGATTTATTACCGCCAAGGCGGGGTAGAAAAGACCTACGACTTTTTAATGAATTCAACGTGTGCAGACTTTTCTCACGTAAACATTAACCGAAACGGTTCGGCCGTTGAACAGGTCATTAACAACCCTTCCCAAGGGCTGCAAGAATTCTATGCCCAAGCCTTTGGCGTGAGGGCCAAAGTTGTAATCCCGGGACTAAACCAATTCACAGAAAACCAATTAATCCATCGCGCAGAGATTCACTTACCGATTCAGTTTCAGTTGGGAAGTAAATATAAGCCCGGCTCAACCGTTTCTTTTGCCACAAAAAAAACCGCCGTTTCTCAAGGGTATATCAACACCGGAGTGCTTGGCGTTTATTCAGAAAGTAAAAAGGAATTTTCTGCAGATTTAAAGTCTTATGTGCAAGCTGTAATTAATAAGGACATTGAGAACACCGGCTTAATTGTTTCTCCCCGATTCTTCGTGAATTCCGCAGAACGGATTATCTTTAACGGGCCGAACACCATCAACAAGATGCGTCCGAAAATTATTATCACTTATACCGACTTCTAATTATGTGTGGTATCGTTGCATACATTGGCGCTAAAGACGCCTACCCCATTATCATAAAGGGATTAAAGCGCCTTGAATACCGCGGATATGACTCCGCTGGAATTGCCTTGAATGCACACGGCACCCTAAACATTTATAAAAAACAAGGAAAGGTTTCAAACCTAGAGGCCTTTGCAGCAGATAAGGATTGTTCTGGTACGGCTGGAATTGGCCACACCCGTTGGGCTACCCACGGCGAACCCAACGACGTAAATGCGCACCCGCATTATTCTACCGATGGAAAATTAGCCATCATTCACAACGGAATTATTGAGAACTACGATTCCATTAAAAAGGAATTGATAAACAAAGGATATAGTTTTCGCAGTGAAACCGATACGGAAGTGTTGGTGCATTTAGTAGATGACATCTCCAAGAAAGAAGGCGTTTGGTTTGGTGAAGCACTCCGTATTGCACTAAATCATGTGGTGGGTGCATATGCCATTGTGGCAATCTCTAGCGACTTTCCAGACCGCCTTGTAGCTGCAAGAAAAAGTAGTCCGCTCGTGGTGGGTATTGGAGAAGATGGTGAATATTTTTGTGCGTCAGATGCCTCTCCGATTGTAGAATACACGAAGAATGTGGTCTATATGGAAGACGAGGAGATTGCCGTGATTGATCGCAAAGAGGGCTTGAAGCTGTATAACATTGGTGACCAACCCAAAACCCCGTACATTCAAAAACTGGAATTAGAACTTGAGGCCCTTGAAAAAGGTGGCTACGAGCATTTCATGTTAAAAGAAATACACGAGCAGCCGCGTTCGATTCAAGACTGTTTTAGAGGACGCTTAAACGCTGAAAAAGGATGGATTTCCCTCGGTGGAATCCGTGACTATGAGCAGAAAATGATTCAGGCAAATCGTTTGATTATTGTGGCCTGTGGAACGTCTTGGCACGCCGGATTAGTAGGTGAATATTTACTCGAAGACTTAGCACGAATTAATGTGGAAGTAGAATACGCGAGTGAATTCCGTTATCGAAATCCCATCATCAATGAAAACGACGTGGTGATTGCTATTTCCCAATCAGGCGAAACGGCAGATACCCTAGCGGCCCTTGAACTCGCTAAAAGTAAAGGCGCAACCATTCTTGGAATCTGTAACGTCGTAGGTTCCTCTATTTCACGCATCACGGATGCGGGTTCCTATACCCATGCGGGGCCAGAAATTGGGGTGGCTTCTACGAAAGCATTTACGGCACAAGTAACGATCTTAACCTTAATGGCCTTGCAGTTGGCTCATAAAAAAGGAACGATCAGTCAATCACGCTTCCATGAGCTGTTATCTGAGCTGGAAGCCATTCCGGAAAAAGTTCGACAAATCTTAGCGAAGAACGACCACATTGAGTCCATCGCAAAGGCATATAAAGACGCGTCTAACGCCTTATACCTTGGGCGCGGGTCTTCGTTCCCTGTAGCTTTAGAGGGCGCGCTTAAACTGAAGGAAATTTCCTACATCCACGCGGAGGGATATCCTGCCGCCGAAATGAAGCACGGACCGATTGCCTTAATTGACGAAAACATGCCGGTGTTTGTTATTGCTACGCAAGGAAATTCCTATGAAAAAGTAGTTTCTAACATTCAAGAAGTGAAGGCCAGAAAAGGAAAAATCATCGCCATTGTTACCGAAGGAGATGTGCACGTGCGCGCAATGGCGGATCACATCATTGAAATCCCAGCAGCCGACGAGGTATTGGTTCCCTTATTAGCGACTGTTCCCTTACAATTGCTTTCTTATTTTATTGCTGTAATGCGCGGTTGCAACGTAGACCAACCGAGAAATTTAGCGAAATCAGTGACAGTGGAGTAGGGGTTTAATTGCCTAAATTTATAATCATGAACATTATCATTGGATCAACAGAAGGGTCTGTTAAAAAGGGAATGGAACTTAATCTTACAGATTTAATCAACAATATTAAAACCAATCATGGCGGAAGTGTTGACGCTTGGTGGGATAACGAGTTTATAGACTTACAAATGGACATGGAAATTATTGAAGAGGGAGAATACGGCGGAAATCTAGAATTCTTTATTCAAGACGAACATGGAGATGTGCATCATGATCCTTTTGGATATTTGAGTCAAAAAGTTGGATAGTTTTCCGATTAAAAACATATTCCTTAAAGGAATATGTTAAAAGACATCACTCTTCCATTACCTTCTCCAATGGTCAAAGGTTTGTGAAAGTTTCCATGTTCCTTTCGGATTTTTTTGCCAAGCCTCCTGAGTGCCTATGCCTGACATTACTGCAAAGTTAACCGCGCTATATACGAGTGTTTCATTGCAAATTTTTCCCGGATTATTTTCAAATATCAAATAACGAAACGAAAGCGCTGTTCGGTGTTTTCTCCGTGGCATTTCCAACCCTGAAATATAATCCATCAATTCCCCAATGGCATCCAAACGACGGACTTGCTTTCTTTGGTTATCATTGATAAGGAGCGTATTGATTCCCTCATCAGTGACATAGTAAAAATGGGTTAAATACGGATAGGAGTAATTATACGGATTGAGCTGGTAACTATATTTGGCAAGTAACTTTCTTTCTTCATCGCTTACCAAAGGCTCTACTAGAATCTTTCTGTTAGGCTTGTCTATTCTGTATCTTGTCAAGCGACTTAGCGGTTTCATTAAATCTCTACAACCGTTTCTAAAAGCTTCTGAATTGAAATCGACGGTGCTATTGAATGCGTTGTGATAAGTCCTGATTTTGTCTATACATTGACGGGTTCTAGGATTGCTTACATCAATAGTATCAATGTATTTGACCAAATCTTGGAGTCTTTTAGTATAAAGTTTTTCAGCAGCTACAAAGCCCGGTTTATAAACGGTTTTATAAATACCAAAATAATAGGATTTGGTTTTTACCCCCTGATCATATAAGGAATTCCATTCAACACCCCCTGCATGCAGCACCCTTTTGAGTTCTTCTGTGTTATCCCCATGGTTTAGTTTCTTTTTCAACTCTTGTTCAGGAAAAGCATTACCTCAAGACTCCTGTGGTAGGTCTAATAAATACCCACACACACTTTCCCAATCCATGAATGGCTCTTGACCAAAATAGATGTGTTCGCCTTCAAAATGTTCCACACCATTTTTCGTTCTGTCATCAATGATGTAATGGCCTTTGTTTAAGTTTTTGTGGTGGCTCAATATCAATCGTTTGTATGCAGCCTCTCCTAAATGCTTTTTAACCCAGCGCACTTTATCAGATGCTGCGGTATCATTGCCCCAAGGAGAAGTCGATAAAATATAGGTGTCGTACTTCATGCTTAATTTTTCATACGCTTCGATTGCCCCTTCAATGGGATCCATAAGTCCAAAAATTCCAGGGGCCTCATCATATCTCCCCTTAAAAGCTATTTTGTCGCCATCAGTCAATTTATCAATTCCCGACTGGAAATTAACAAGGACATTGTCCATGTCAACGTAAAGGATTTTTTTCATAGTCAATCTATTAACAGGTTATCCATTATGGCTTTAATCTTTTAATTATACTCCTCTTTCTTCATTAGTGTCGCATCCAGAAGCATGTGAAAATTCAACTCCCGCCATGCTATACGTATTTAGCTTTAAGACATTTTCTTCCTTTCCTGATTGAGTCCAAGGGGCAAGGAAATGGTTCTTTTTTTCAATACCCGGCGCTGTAATATAACCCTTCCATGGATTTGTAACTTGTAATACATCATGCAGTGTTAGTTCTTTATGCTGAAAACCATGAACTAATGTATCAAAAAAAGTAAACGCCATCTGTATAGTTTTTCTTTGCTAATTGGGACTACAAACATAAAAGAGAGTTTCCCCCTACCCCCAAACATAAACCACCCCAAAGGTAATAATTCCGGCAAGGGTGTAACCTAAAAACAACTCCAGGGCGGTATGCTTTCTAAGATACCACCGTGCTGAAATCACCATTCCCGCCATCAGTATGGATATCGCAACCCACAGGTAGGAAGGGTTGTGTTGCTGCATAAAGTATGCATACAAGAACCCCGTCAATATTCCCGCACCCCCCGCATGCATCGATATTTTCAATACTTGAGTAAGTCCCATAAACACCAAGGTAACGGCGACACCAGAAAGCGCCAAGGCTAAAAAATACCCAGGCAACAGCTGTTTTGGGTCGCTTTCACCAATTAACCAATACAGCATGATTCCATAGATCAACATGATTAATAAAGGGTACAGCCGTTCTGTGCGGTTTTCTATGTCTATGGTTGTAATTATTTTAAATCGATAAAGGCCCAAAAAAGAGAGTCCGGGTGCAACCAAGCTAAAGACCGCAAACATGCCAAATACGATCCATTTTATTGAAATTGGCAGCGCATATACACCTATTCCCTGCTGAACGAGTTCCTCCGCGGGATAAAACAATACAATCAACAAGCCATACAAGGGCATTAACAAGGGTAAAAAAAGCCAAGAAAATAGGTGACTTAATTGCTTCATAGTTACAATTCTTTTCGAAGGCGAGCAACGGGAATGTTCAGTTGTTCACGATACTTTGCGATGGTTCTTCGGGCAATGTTATATCCCTTTTGGTTTAAGATTTCCATAAGTTTCTCATCCGGTAATGGCGTGCGCTTGTCTTCCTTCTCTACCGCATCCAATAAAATTTGCTTCACTTCACGCGTAGAAACCTCCTCGCCGCTGTCCGTAGAAAGTGACTCTGAAAAAAAATGTTTCAAGGAGTATACCCCGTGATTGGTCTGAATGTATTTACTATTCGCTACACGAGAAATGGTTGAAATATCCATCTGTACCAGTTCCGCAATGTCTTTCAAAATCATGGGTTTCAACTTCGCGTTGTCGCCTGTTAAAAAGAAGGCCTGCTGATACTCCAATATCGCGCTCATCGTAAACAATAAGGTCTCTTGACGTTGTTTAATGGCATCAATAAACCACTTCGCTGAATCTAATTTGTGGCGCACAAACGTTAAGGCCTGCTTATCTGTTTTTGATGTTTTGGCTCCCTCGGAATAGGAACGCAATAAAACTTCGTATTCTTTACTCAATTTAAGGTCTGGCGCATTTCTGGAATTAAGCGTCAGCTCTAAGATACCATCCGTTTCTGTTAATATAAAATCGGGTATAATTTGCTGAACCACCTTCTCATTGCTTTTCGCAGAGCCCCCGGGTTTGGGATTTAATTTCAAAATTTCATCGATTGCCTCCTTTAATTGATCCTCATCAATCTTGAGTTTTGCAATGATTTTATCGTAATGTTTCTTAGTAAAATACTCAAAACACTCTTTCAAAATTCGCAGGGCTAATTTCTTGGTTTCGCCGCCGTCTTGTCGGCGACGCGCTTGCAACACCAAACACTCTTGTAAGCTTCTTGCCCCTACTCCTGCGGGATCTAACTCTTGAATTTGATGCAGAACTCCTTCGACCGAAAACTCATCCACCATGACGTTATAATGAAATGCCAAGTCGTCAACTAGGGCCTCTAAGGTTCGATTCAAGTACCCTGACTCGTCTAAATTTCCTACAATGACTTCTGCTATGATTGCTTCATCTTCCGTGAGATCATTCAACTGCAATTGCTCCATCAAGCGGTCTTGAAAAGATTGCTCTCCAGACAATGGCACCACACGTTGCTCGTCGTCTTTTGACTGATTGTTTACTTGTGTTTTATAGTCGGGGGTGTCGTCATCAAAATAATCGGAAAAATCAAAAGCTTCTTCATCGCCGTCCTGCTCTTGTTGGTCCAGGGATTCTTCGCCTTGCTCATCTCCTTGTTCTAAGGCCGGATTTTCTTCAATTTCTTGCTGAATGCGCTGGTCTAATTCTGCGGCAGGAATTTGCAGCAATTTCATCAATTGAATTTGCTGCGGAGAAAGCCGTAAATCTTGCCGTTGCGAAAGGTGTTGTTTAAGCGCCATTAAAATGCTGCGTTCTGAGGGGTTCGAGGAAACGGAATTACATCGCGAATGTTCGTCATCCCCGTAACAAACATAATCATTCGTTCTAAGCCCAAGCCAAATCCAGCATGCGGAACAGAACCAATTTTACGGGTGTCCATATACCACCATAATTCTTCTTCGGGAATTCCAAAGGCTGCGCATTTTTCTTGTAGTACCTCTAGACGCTCTTCCCGCTGAGATCCTCCTACGATTTCACCAATTCCCGGGAACAGCACATCCATGGCTGCCACGGTTTTACCATCGTCGTTGGCACGCATGTAAAAGGCCTTGATTTCCGCAGGATAATCTGTTAAGATAACCGGGCATTTAAACTCTTTTTCTACTAAATAGCGCTCATGTTCACTTTGTAAGTCAATCCCCCACGCCACATCATATTGGAATTTCTTCTTTTTGTAATGGTTTGAATTCTTCAAGACCTCGATGGCTTCGGTATAGGAGAGCCGCTTGAAGGGGTTGTCAATCACAAACTGAATGCGTTCGATTAAACTCAACTCGTTGCGTTCATGCTGCGGTTTTTGGGTTTGCTCTTGGGCTTCCCGGTCGTTTAAAAACTGTAGGTCATCCGAACAGGTTTCCATTACAAAACGACAAATATGCTTTAAGAAATCCTCTGTTAAATCCATATTGGCGTTAAGGTCGTTAAATGCCACCTCAGGTTCTATCATCCAAAATTCGGCTAAATGTCGTGACGTATTCGAATTTTCAGCGCGAAATGTGGGTCCGAAGGTATATACCTTGCCCAGCGCCAGGGCGGCTAATTCTGCTTCCAGTTGTCCAGATACAGTAAGGTTTACAGGTCTACCAAAAAAATCCTGACTATAATCGATTTCCCCTTCTTTTGTGCGCGGTGGATTCTCGGGGTCCAAGGTAGAAACACGAAACATTTCTCCGGCGCCCTCCGCATCGGAAGAAGTGATAATGGGTGTATTTAAGTAGTAAAACCCGTGCGTATGAAAATAATTATGAATGGCATAAGAAACCGCATGACGGATTCGAAATACCGCACCAAAGGTGTTTGTTCTGAATCTAAAATGTGCTTGTTCTCTCAAGAATTCTAAGCTGTGCCGCTTAGGCTGCATCACTGTTTTTTGTACCTCATCTGCCGGGGCCGCACCAATCACGTTAAGGGCTTTAACCTCGAGTTCTACGGCTTGTCCTGAGCCTATCGACTCGACCAATACTCCCTCAATGCTTATGGCCGCAGCGGTAGAGATTTGACGGATAAGCTCTTCTGGAAAGGCCGTAAAATCAATCACTGCTTGCAGGTTTCCCTGGCACGAACCGTCGTTGATTTGGATGAATCGGTTGCTTCGGAACGCTCTTACCCAGCCCCTAACCGTTACTTCGGTTCCAATTAGCGCTTGGCCATGCTGTGTTATTTCTTTGATTGATGAGGTTTTCATACCGACAAAAATAGCTTTTTGCCTTGAAAATCTATATATTAAGCAAGGCGTGTTTTATAATTTATTTATTACCTTGTACCTAAATTTAACACGTGCATCTTCATAATTTAATAAATCACCTGCCCCTAATGTTTCCCTTTGCGGGAATCCTCGTTGTATTACTTGGGGTTTATTTCAAGTCTGAACTGCTTAAACGCGTTGGATATTTCCTATTCGTACTGGCCGCCCTTGGTGCTTTTCTGTCTATGAATACCGGAGAGGGCGCAGAGGAAGCCATTGAAGACTTATACCCCAAAAACACGCATCACTGGACCCATGAACACGAAGAAAAAGCAGAATTGTTTGCGCTCCTCATGTATGGGCTGGGCTTGTTATCCTTGCTTGCCATGTGGGCTTCTTGGGCAAAAAACAAATTTCAAAAATACCTCCTCTGGGCCATTGGAGCTTTCTTAGTGGCCGTTTTATACCTTGGATATGAAACCGGGAAAAGCGGAGGTCAAGTAATACATAAGGAGTTTAGAACCGAATGAAAAAAACCTACTACCTACTACTACTCTTAGCCGTATCGAACCCCGGATTTGCACAAGTGTTTTCCTATGGAACACCTCTGGCTCCGTACGCCGCTGAAAAATTATCAGAAGATAAGGACGTTCAATGGACCGAATTATCCTCCAAAAGAACGCTGTTCTCTAGTCAGTTTGTTGATGACAAAGGAAACACAAAAGGGGTGTTCAGTAAAAAGGCGATTCATTATACCGATAAGCAAGGAAAATTAAACCCGATTGATGCGTCATTAACATACACTGGGTCTAAGTGGTCCGCAACGGCGCAACAGTATCCAACGGCATTATATCCGGATGGGACGTATAGCATCAGCCTGGATGAGGAGGGAACCCATGTGCGCATGGGAATAAACCGTCGGATAAATGGGCAAGCCTATTCCATGGTTTTAGACAAGAATCATGTAAACAAAAGCGGCTGTAACATTCCTTTAGGACCATATACGCAACAACTGCTGTTTACGGAAGATCGGGTGAAAAGTAACCTCATCGTCCCTGAACCCGTGAACCTGGGAGAAGAATCCTACTTCATCACCACAGAACGCATTGAGCTTCCCGAAGGATACGAGTTACAATACAAACCTCATCCGTTGGTAGGATTTGAAGACATCACCATGCGAGGTTCTCGCGGGACCTTATTTATCGACGGTATGGCCTTCGGAGCAGACATTGTCATTATTAACAGCAAAACCAAAGCTCCTTGCGGAAAAATCTTCGCGCCACTTGCCTTTGATGCCTCCATGAAATACCACAAAGGGTTAATGCATTTTAAGCGATTAAGCCATGGGCATTCCTATGAACTCACCGTAGCTATTGCCGCTGAGTGGATGAATGCCCCCGAACGAACCTATCCAGTTACCATTGATCCCCTTGTGGGAGGGCCCACCACGACATGGGCTGGCGGATATATGAATTCCTGCTTTTCACCCACCTACAACATTGATAGCATCCAAGCAACGATTCCTGGTGGAGTCACCGTAACAGGTGTATATGTTACGGCCAGTTTTTATGCCGATCCTTGGGCTGCTGCAACGATGAGTCAAGGCGTAATGTTCTTCAGTGGCCCGTGTGGAAGCTCGCAAACCTTTACAATTACAGGGCCTACTGCCGGTACCGCAGGCACTGCGTATTTAGACAGTTTTAACATGATGTCTCCGCTCATTTGTTGCGTGCCTGAATCCTGCAGCCCAACCCAGTTTTATGTGCGTTACCACTTAAGCCGCTACAGCTATGGCGCCGGGTGTAATATTACCTATATCCGATACGACCCCTTTACGACCCTTTGGCCCTTCCAAGTAGTCGTTTACGGAAGAACTCCGGAAACCTATGGGTCAGAATGGTATGCCACCCAAACACCCCAATGTTCGAATGACTGCGAAGTGTCCGTCAGGGGCTATGCGCGCTATGGAGTTGCGCCATATACCTTTACGCACCCCTGGACCAACGACACTGTAGTTACAGGTACCAATACGGGATGTGGTGCGGGGTCCACCAATCACTTGTTTAACCTGACGGTTCCAACCTGCCCGATGTATTGCGATTCTACCTTTACGGTGTTGAATATTCCCCCTCCTGTGATCACAGATGCCTGTGGAACAGTAATTTCAAACATTGGATTTGAAACCCTTCCCATTATCCCGGCAACCAACATTGACCTGGTGTATGATTCTGTGTTGTGTTCAGGTGAAACCGCATTAATCAATTTGAATTCTTGTTTACCCACTGGAACCGCACATTATTATGGCGAAGGGCAAAGTGGACAAGGACCATTTTCTGTTTCACCAAGCACAAACGATGCGCCGCTTACTTTAACGTATAATGCCTACGCAGATGGGAATGGGTGTACATCCGACACCACCACATTCCAGGTAACCGTTTATAGTAATCCAACGGCCGCATATGTGGTTAATCCAAGTCCGGTGGTGGCTGGAATAGAAGCAAGTTTTCAAGACCAAAGCACCTCGCCTGCTTCTATAATACAGCAATGGGTTTGGACTCTAGACGATAGTGTAATTAGCCTCAACCCTCAATGGAACAACCTGTATTTAACGCCGGCAAACCATGTGTTGTGTTTGGCAATTCAAGATGCCGTTGGATGTGTTGATACGCTTTGTTCCCCCTTTATTGTTGTTCCTGCAGAGGTGGCTACTCCTAACGTAATCACTCCAAATAATGACGGTAAGAATGATTTACTTGCCTTTGAATATTTAGAGTTTTATCCAGAAAACCAATTGCGCATACTAAACCGTTGGGGCGCTGTGGTGTTTGAACAAACGGGGTATGCGAACACTTGGGATGGGGATGAATTAACGGATGGTGTGTATTTCTATGTGTTAACCCTTACCGAAAAGAACCAAACCTACAGTGGGTTTTTTCATTTGATTCGCTAAGCGTTTTTCGCTACAGCGCACATCTTTTGATTAATTTTATCGCATGAAATTTCTATTGGTAGGACTTGGGAATCCAGGAACCGAGTATGAAGATACGCGTCACAACATTGGATTTAGTGTGTTAGAGGCCTTAGCTAAAAAACACGAGAGCACTTTTTCGTTAGATCGAGGAGCCTACCGAGCTGCGATAAAACTGCGAGGAAAGCAGGTGGTGTTAATTAAACCCACCACGTTCATGAATCTGTCTGGAAAAGCTGTGAATTATTGGTTACAAAAAGAACAAATTAGCAAAGAAAACCTCTTGGTTATCACAGATGATTTGGCGCTTCCCTTCGGCAAAATAAGACTTAAGGGCGCGGGCTCAGATGGTGGACACAACGGACTTAAAGACATTCAACACACCCTACAAACTACGGCTTATGCACGCCTACGCTTTGGCATTGGAAGTGATTTCCCGAAAGGACGACAATCCGATTATGTCTTGGGTAAATGGGACAAGGAAGAACAGGTAACCCTGAATGAAAGAGTTACACTTGCCGTGGAAGCCTGTGAGGCGTTTTGTACGATAGGGCTTCAATTGGCCATGACCAATTGCAATGGGAAATAATCCGTTGACAAGAATTAACAATTCCACTACATATATTTAGACCGGCTAGAGTAATTTCGTATTGTAAATTTTCAAGCGATATGAGAAACAACCACGAAATCGATTATTACATCCACGGCGAAGAAATGCAAATGGTGGAGATTGAATTAGATCCCCAAGAAACGGCCATAGCTGAATCCGGGTCCTTTATGTATATGGATCCAGGGATTCAAATGGAAACTATTTTTGGTGATGGCTCACAGCAGCAAAGCGGATTCATGAATAAATTATGGGGTGCAGGTAAACGGCTATTAACGGGTGAAAGCCTGTTTATGACGGCCTTTACACATACTGGTTCAGGTAAAGCAAAAGTGGCCTTTGCCTCCCCTTATCCGGGTAAAATTATCCCCATCGACTTGCAACAGTATGGAGGAAGAATAATCTGTCAAAAAGATTCCTTTCTTGCCGCGGCCAAAGGGGTTTCTGTAGGCATAGAATTTCAACGCAAACTGGGCACGGGACTTTTTGGTGGTGAAGGGTTTATTATGCAGAAACTGGAAGGCGATGGCTTAGCGTTTTGTCATGCGGGTGGATACGTGATGAAACGAACCTTGAACGCAGGAGAAACCTTACGCATTGATACGGGATGCATTGTGGCGTATACCCAAACCATTGATTATGACATTCAGTTTGTAGGTGGAATAAAAAACACCTTGTTTGGGGGTGAAGGCTTGTTCTTTGCTACGCTTACCGGTCCAGGTGAAGTATGGTTGCAGAGTTTACCCGTTTCACGGCTTGCCTCAAGAATATTAGCTTATGGCACTGGGACCCGAAAAGAAGAGGGTTCCGGTCTGCTTGGGGGCTTAGGAAACCTGCTAGACGGCGACGGAAGATAAATCAAGATTAGTATTAAAAGAAAAACGCCCCATGAGGGCGTTTTTTATATCTGTGTAAAGCGTATTAGAGTTTTATAATGCGAACCGTTTTAACACCTTGCTCATCTGCTGCGTTTACGAAATAAATACCCTGTGGCGCTTCTAAGAAGGTGTTCACTTCTTTCTGATTGATTACTTGGGTTTCAAATAATACCTTTCCTCCCATATCGGTAATCGTCAGTTGACCCGAAAAATCCGTTGCGAAGCTTATGCTTAGTTCGCTAACCACCGGATTTGGCGCCACACTAAACGGTGCTGAAGACATTTCATCTAAGCCAATGTTATTTATGGTTACGCAATTTGAAGTATCTGAACAGCCCCCTGCGTTGGTGCTAATCACCGCATACGTTCCGTTCTGCGTTACTAAAAGCGAAGTGCCATTTGCCCCAGGTAAGCTTGCGCCCGTTGTGCAATTTATCCATTGATAGGTTAATCCTGTTGTATTTGAACACAAGAGCTCCATGCCATTTGTTGGATTAATAGAAACGGTATTCGTGATTTGATCAATAAACAAATGTAGCGTCACGATGCTGTCACATCCTTGCGCGGTAATAAGGCTTGCCGTATAATCTCCCGCTTGGGTGTAATATTGTCCATTAAACAATACTTGTTCTCCTTGACAGATGGTTTGGGTTGATTCACTGGTTTGACTTGCACAACCAATATAAATGAAATCGCGGTACGTTGTTAACGCTAAGGTATCTACTTGCGCGTCGATGGTAGTATATCCCGTAGCCCCACTTACAAAATTACTTGGATTGGTGGTGCTATTTGAAACTGAAATCGGCGTGCTGATTCCCCAAAGTACCGTACTTGCCCCGATTGCCTCTGCGGTCATGGTAGCATTAGAACAATACACATAAGACACATGAATTACCGGTTGATTTTGTAAATTAAAGGTATCTATTTGATTTAACAGTGTATCACCAGAAACAAGGTGCACTGCTTGGCTTATTCCATTCGCGCCATCGCCTCCTTTTCCGCCTGCTCCGCCAGCCCCACCGGCTCCACCAGCGCCACCATCACCAATTTCTGCTGTGCATGAAGCTTGGACACCGCCACCCAATCCGCCATTACCACCATTACCACCGTTTCCACCGATACCGCCAGCGCCTGCAGCACCCGCCTGAATATAACAATCTAGGAGATTTCCATTAGCGCCGTTGTAATTAATATAGATTCCAAACGAACTTCCAGCACCGTATCCGCCCTGACCGCCTTGGCCTCCTTGGCCACCGCCCCCACCGCCAGATCCACCATTGCCCGGACCGTTATCACAAAAGGTACACGTCTGACGTCCACCACCGCCACCTGAACCGCCGCCTGAACCGCCGCATCCATCCGTGCCGTTAGCAGCTTGAGTTCCCGGAACCCAAAAACCAGCTTGATTGGTTCCTGAAGGCCCGTTTGCACCAAGCGCTCCGGCCGTGCCCGCAACGCCGTTTCCTCCGGCAGTTCCATTTCCTCCAGGGTCCCCATCATTTCCTTTATTTCCCGCAGCACCTCCATTTGCACAAGCAGAAGCACCTCCTACGGCGCCTAAGCCTGCATTATTCGCAGTGCATTCATCCCCACCAGCGCCGCCTCCCGCACCGGAGCCTCCGTTTCGTCCTGTTCCTGCTATACCTACGGAACCCGGATTAGAATTTCCTGTTTGTTGAGCTCCGCCAGCTCCACCGGCAACACCCCCTCCGCCTTGTCCTCCTGCACCTCCTGCGCCTCCTGCGTTACCATTACTGAACGTGCAAGATCCACCGTCGCAACTTCCTGGTCCTCCTAGAGAACCATTACCACCATTCACCCCATTTGCGCCTGCCGTCCCAGCGAGTCCAGAACCCCCACTACCTGCTAATACTTGACATCGAACTAAATCGTATGAAGCACAACTGTCCATGTAAATACCATACACCGAAATGCCATAAGGTTGTTCGGGTGATGGTGCGGGTGCATTCTGCGTTTGAATCGTTAAATCCTGGAAGCGGAAACCACTTTTATTAACCAATTCTATAGCAGATAAGCGAAGTGCATTGGTGGGTCCTGCCGGGTTTGTATTAGACCTTAAAATAGTCGTAGCGCCGGCTAAGCTGGTTTTAGTCCAAGCCAATGTGTCTACAAATCCCCCTTCAACCACCACGTTCTGAGCATTCAAGGTTAATGCACTTTGTATGGTATAGGTTCCTACGGCCACTCTGATGTAACTTCCATTGGGCGCGGTTGTAAACGCCGTTGTTAAATCCATGGGGTCGTTCTGTGAACCAATGCCCGTTGGTAAACTGTTGGTGGTTACGTAAATGATTTCACATTGAGAAAACGCTGTAATTGCTAAAAAAAGCGAAAAAACAACCAAGTATATCCGTTTGTTCATAGGGTAGAATTTAAGCGAATGTACATTTTTAGAGAAGTAAATCCAAGTGTTTTAATCTTTTAGGGGGTTCATTTTCTGATGTAACCTGCGCTGTAACATACGCATATTCATGCGTTGACTTCATTCAAGTAAATTAACATTTATTGACTTGTAATTAACCTCTTGATTTCTTAACTTAGTAATAATACAGGCCTTAATTATTCACGTCTAATACTTCAAATTATGAAACGGGTCATCACCAAATGGGATAAATTCAAACTCGGACGAAGATTGCACTACTTACAGAAACGATTGCATCGTGCAGAAACGAATGGCTATCAAGATAAAATAGACAAGTACACACGATATATTCGTGAAGTTCAAGAAAAATTAAAGCACGTTAAAGAGCCGATTGGACGCTTGGGTTAATTTGATTAATCCACTCGTCTACCGACTTGGCCTCCTCAACATTAAACGGGCCTGACTTTGTTCGACGTAAAGAAATCAAAGTTGCTCCGGATTGTAAGCGCTCCCCAAAATCTTGAGCGATGGAACGAATATAGGTGCCTTTAGTACAGGCAATCTCAAAATCAATTTCAGGAAAACGATCGGTGTTCACCGTAAATTTACTGATGGTAATTTGATGTGCTTTAATGATCACTTCTTTTCCCGCTCGCGCAAATAAATAGGCACGCTTCCCGTCGATTTGTTTTGCTGAATATACCGGGGCTGTTTGTGCTTGCTCTCCCAAAAAACCTGAAGCAACTTCGTTAATTAATTCCGAGGTGATATGGTCAATGGCAAAGGTTTGATTGTATTCAGTTTCTAAATCAAAGGAGGGGGTGGTTTTGCCCAGTAAAAACGTGCCGGTGTATGTTTTTTCGTCGGCCATGTAGGTTTCTACGTTTTTGGTTTGCTTGCCGGTGCAGATAATTAACAACCCTGTAGCGAGCGGATCAAGGGTTCCGGCATGGCCCACTTTAATTTTTTTTACCTTAAGTGCTTGTTTAAGGTTCCAGCGAATTTTATTTACTGCATCAAAGGAGGTCCACCCGTAAGGCTTGTCCACTAACAACACTTCGCCTTCCTGAAAATTCATCGTTTAATGGTGCCTTGAACTTCACATAAGGGCTTTTTTTGCTGTTGCGTACTGGTTTGTTCTTGATTTATAAATAAAACCAACAAGATAAGACCGACTGCGATGCGATAAATCCCCCAAACCTTAAACCCATATTTTTGCAGAAACGTAATAAAACTTTTAATTGCAACGAATGCAATAATAAAGGAGGCTACATTTCCAATGAAAAACACTAGGGTGTTTTCTGTGGAGCTTAAAATCATCGAGATACCCTTTAACTCTTGACCGTCCACACACCAGTTCTTTAAGAATACAGAATACAAAGTTACCGCAGCCATGGTCGGCACCGCCAAAAAGAAACTAAACTCGGCTGCTGATTTTCTGTTTAATCCTTGTTGCATTCCTCCAATAATCGAAGCCGCGGAGCGACTTACGCCCGGCATCATGGCTAAACACTGCCACAGTCCAATAAAGATTCCTTTGCGCACGGAAACCTCTTGATCCTTGATTTGCGCTTGGTTTGAAAAAATCCGATCAATAAACAGTAAAACAATGCCCCCTAGAATCAACACCAGAGCAATAACGAGTGGTTTTTCAAATACCGCTTCAATTTTATCATCAAACAGTTTTCCCAATATTAAGGCGGGTATAACGGCGATGGCTAACACCCGATAAAACGACCATTGTATGTTTATAAAAAATCGCTTCCAATACGCCACAACTACAGCTAAAATAGCCCCAAATTGAATGGATACCGTAAACATTTTTACGTATTCTGTTTGTTCAATTCCCAGCAGTTCTTCGGTAAATAATAAATGTGCGGTGCTAGAAACGGGTAAAAACTCGGTTAAACCCTCAACGAGTGCAAGAATTAGGGCATGAAGTATCGACATGAACTAGTTTTGTTTTGGGCTATCCCCCTGGTTGTTGTCGTCGCTTGGGGTTTTCTTCATAATCGAATAGAAAATCACCACATAGCCCAACACAATTAGAAAAGGCGCCAAAGTAATTCGAATTGGACTGAACAGCTCGTCTGCGTTAAAGGTATTCGGATCTTCAGAACCCCCTCCGATCATCAACACAAATCCAAGGACATTAATAACTAAACCGATAATTAAAAACTTGTAATTTTTTGGATTAAAACCAAAATGTTCAATCTTCCGCATACTAATATAATTTGTCTAATTTCATTCGCAAGTATTTATTCAATGCGAACCACGTGGACACGAAAGTAATAAAAACACCCGTGGCAATCAATCCTATAATTAAGATTAATAAATTAATGAGTGAAAAAGTTAATTCAATGGTTTCAAGTGTGTTGTTCAGGGCATAAAACACAGAAATCAACAATGCGAGTGAAATCATAGCCGAAATTAATCCGTTTCGAATCGCTTGAATCAAGAAGGGTTTTCGAACAAAGGATGGTGTTGCTCCAACCAACTGCATGGTTTTGATTGTAAATCGGCGAGCATACAGTGCCATTCGGATGGTATTGTTAATCATCGCAACGGCGATAATGATAAGCAACAATGCGATAGAAATAAAGAGGATAACAAACTGCTTAAACCCTAAATTCACCCGCTCCACCGATGACGCGTCATAACTCACTTCGTCAATTACCTCTTTATAGGATTGTGTAAGCTTTTGCTTGATTTTCTTGAGTCCACTTTTCGTAGCATGTGCTTCATTTGGAGAAAAACACAAAGAAGGGGGAAGAGGATTTTCCTCTTCGAACAAGCGCTTAATGTCTTCAGAACCCTCCCCTGTAAATTCTTCCACCGCCCGTTCTGCAGAAACAAACCAAACACGCTTCAATTCAGGCCAAGATTTAAGTTCAGATTCAATCTGTTTTATATCTGCATCCTTTACGTCTGCATTAAAAAAGACATCGCATTGAATGCTCTCTTTGGCTTGTTTTTGTATGGATTGGAGGGCCATTGAACCACTCAACACCACCCCCGTTAAAAACAACACGAGTGATATGCCGATAATGGTTGAAAGGTAACTGCTACGTATACCTCGCTTTGTATATTTTTCGATAGAATCCGCCATGTTGCAAAATTACACTGCGCAATCCATGAAAAACAGGAAACACTTTAGGAATATTCAACGATACATTGTTTATAGTGCTTCAGATGCCGGTTCTACCCAATCACCGTGGTCTTTGATGAGTTCGATTAACGCGTCTACGGCCTCTGCTGTATTCACATTTTTACGAACCACTTCTTTTTCTTTGTACAAGGTAATTTTCCCTGGACCAGACCCCACATATCCGTAATCCGCATCAGCCATTTCTCCCGGACCGTTGACGATGCATCCCATAATTCCTATTTTTAAGCCTTTCAAGTGGCTGGTTCTTTTTCTAATGTTGGCCGTGGTTTCTTGTAAATCGAATAAGGTCCTTCCACAACTTGGGCAAGAAATATATTCTGTTTTAGATGTTCGAAGACGCGTAGCTTGTAATACACCGAAGGCGGTAGAGTTCACGGTTGTTTTGGGTTGATTGGGGGCACTCAACCAGATGCCATCCCCAAGACCATCCACAAACAAAGACCCCGCTTTAACACCTGCTTCCAGTTGGAATGTTTCTTCATTGTCTGTTTCAATGGTTAATTTAAAAATTACTGGATTAAACTTATTCGCATGTTTCAATTGCATAAAGGCCCATCGCATCCATTGTACACTGTTGTCATAGGTAGAAGTTAACACCAAAACATCTTGAGGAGTTAACTTTTCTATATGTTCGCTTAATTCTTCTGGACGTGAAACACAAAAACACGCGTCTTGTGAAGAAATTTCATCGCGGTCAGCAATGGATATCACTGGAAAAGATCCTGGGATCGGAGGTGTTTGAGAAGACCATGTTTTTCCATCCACTAAAACTCTTAGGGTACCTGGGAGTTCAAAATCGATGGATTGTTTGCCCACGTATATAAAATCAGCGGCCGCATCTTGAATGTTCCATTTATCCAACGCTGAAGCATAGACATATCCTGCAGCATAAAGGTTAGCTGGAGTAATTGCCGTATTACTTGAAAAATCCGCAATAACTACAGGAACCTGACCTCCACCAACGGTTGCACAAGCATGTGAAGCCCGTCGTTCAAAAGAAATGGGATTGAAAGGCAGTGCTTCGGGATAATTAGGTAGTGGTAAAATATTGGCGGAACGTGTTATCTCAATTAATTTTTTAGCCACAGGAATTTCAAATTCCGGGGCTTCAGTTAACGAAACTCGAATCGTATCACCTAGCCCATCAATCAATAAGGCTCCGATTCCAACCGCAGATTTAATTCTTCCATCCTCGCCGTCACCAGCTTCCGTCACCCCCAAATGCAACGGATACACACGATTTCGTTTAATCATTTCACTCGCTAACAAGCGATAGGCTTGAACCATGACCAAGGTGTTGCTCGCCTTCATGGAAATGACCAAATTGAAATATCCGTTTTTCTCGCATACCTCAATAAACTCATACGCAGAGGCCACCATGCCTTCGGGGGTGTCTCCGTACCTGCTTAAAATACGATCCGATAACGAACCGTGGTTCGTGCCAATGCGCATTGCACGGTTCAATGATTTACAAAGAAGCACCAAAGGTGTAAACTTTTCCTCGATTCGAATCAGTTCGGCACTATACGAATCATCTGTATACTCCAGCGTTTCAAACTTCTTTTTATCCGCGTAGTTGCCTGGGTTTACCCGTACTTTTTCTACGTATTTCGCGGCAATTTCGGCTGCATTGGGGGTGAAATGTATATCAGCCACCAAAGGTTGGTTAAACCCTCGGGCTATTAATGCTTGTTTAATATCATTTAAATTCTCCGCTACCGTTTTACTCGGAGCGGTTAAGCGAACCAGTTCACACCCCGCTTCCAACATTCGTACGGATTCTTCCACAGAGGAAAGGGTGTCTAAGGTGTCCGCAGTGGTCATGGATTGAACTCGAATCGGATGGTCAGCTCCTAATTTCAGGTTTCCTACTTCAACTTCAGTGGCGCGTAATCGAACTTGGTGATACGGATTATTGCAATAGTTCATGTACATATAACACAGGTAGGGTTAGGATTGTTTGTGAATCAACACGTTTCGGATAGCAGCCATTAAGGCTGAAAAATCCTCTTCTGCACGCTGGTCGTTACGAAAATGAAAGTCTGCCTTCATGCGGTGCGGTGCAATGTAAGCCTCAAAACATGGCATCACGTGGTTCTCCCACTGATAAATAATGTCGCTGCGCTTGTACCCTCGGTTGTCTTGATCCCTGTAAATTCTTCGGTCCAACTGAATGCTGTGATCCACGTCCACAAATACTGAAAAAGTTAACAACTTGTGTACCTCTTGGTAGTGATATAAAAACAAGCCCTCCACTAAAATAATTTCACTGGGCTGAATAGTTAATAACACATTTTTGGCAGGGGTAGTATTAAAAAAGTATTCCTTGACTTCAATGGGCTTACCAGCAACTAAGGTGCGTAAATCGCTCGTTAATTGTTCTTCATCTAAGGCCGTGGGTAAATCAAAATTAACAATCCCATTTTCATCCAATCGTTGCTCTTCGATGGGGTGATAATAATTATCCATGGTGAACAAGGACGGATTTAAGGATGAAAATTCCTCTGCAATGCGCCTGAGTAAGGTGGTTTTTCCGGAGCCGCTTCCTCCACAAATCCCAATAACCACAGGTCCTTTATTCTTGTTCATCAGACAAAGATAGCCATTCAAATATTGCTATTTTAATTGCTTTACCATTAATTTTTAACTAATCTTGCAATATATTAACAATGTTATGAAATTACTTTTTAGTGCTGTTTTTTTCCTGTTTATGTGGCACGGATTTGCACAATTGCGTGTCAAAGACAAGGCCCCAATGCAACAAATAGATATGAAATCTGTGAATGGAAGCATGTATAGCTTAAATAGCCTAAAAAAAGACAAGGGACTTATTGTTATTTTTTCTTGTAATTCATGTCCTTTTGTCGTGGGGTCGGATGATTTTCCGGGTTGGGAAATGCAATATGATTCTTTATACCAAGAGGCATTAGCCAACAACATTGGTTTCGTATTGGTGAATTCAAACGAAGGGAAACGGGCTCAAGTAGATTCTTACGAGGAAATGATTAAACACGCAAAAGAACAGAATTATACCATGCCATATGTGCTTGATGAGCAAGCTGCATTGGCAAACGCATTTGGCGCAAAAACAACGCCACATGTCTATTTTTTTGACCAAAAATTAACCTTAATCTATACGGGTTCTATTGATAATTCATGGGATAAAGGCAGAAAAACCGATCAAACGTATTTATTTAATGCCATCAAGGCACAAGGAAAAGGAAAAAAAATCAAACCCAACACCACAGAACCTAAAGGCTGTGGAATTAAACGTGTTGTAACCCCACCTAAAAACTAATACCCGATGAAAAATTTGTTTTTCTTTTTAAGTGTATTAATGCTTTGGCAAGCAAGCTATGCACAACAAGGAAATGGCGGCTCAGGTCATTATTTTCCTGAAGAAGGATGGAAGTCGATTCCATTAATTACCTATCCAAGCCCTGATGTTGAAGCCTTAAGAGAAGAAGATTTACTCTTAGATGAACAGGGTGAACAACCGTGGAGGTTTGGTTTCAATCATCCCACGCAAATTAACAGCAGCGCTCATGGCACCTGGATACAGGCAAAAAACGGGGACTTAATTTGGTTGGTTCGCATTAAATGTCCTGAGGCCTTAACCATCAACCTTGCCTTTGACCAAACAGAGATCCCTGATGGTAATGAACTCTATGTGTATAATCCAGACAAGACGTTTATTCTTGGGAAATTCACCCAAGAGCATTTGTATGAAGGACAACTAGGAACAGAATTAGTTCCTGGAGATGAAGTGATTATAGAATATTATGTGCCGTCAGCCAACGATAAAGGGCATGTGCAACTTAACAACGTAACGCACGGGTATAGAACCGCAAGAGAATTTCATGAAAAAGCCTTTGGTAGTTCTGGAAATTGTAACCTGAATGTGAATTGTCCGCAGGGTGGACCCTGGCAACAAGAGCGCAACGGAGTAGTGATGCTAGTTTCTGGAAACAGCGGGTTTTGTTCAGGTTCCTTAATCAACAATACCTTGAATAACGGAAAACCATATGTGCTTACCGCTAACCATTGCTTCAGTAATCCAGCTACCTGGGTTTTTCGGTTTAATTGGCAAAGTGCGGGATGTAATAACCCGGCCTCGGAACCTACATTTCAATCGTTAAGTGGGGGGGTCTTACGCGCTAGAGCCAGTGCTTCTGATTTTTGCCTCGTTGAAATTACAGGGGGTCTGCAAGGAGGAACCGTACCCGCAGCATTTACACCCTACTTTAATGGCTGGGATAATTCCGGGAATACCCCTACATCTGCTGTTGGTATCCATCATCCATCCGGAGATATAAAGAAAATCTCATTTGAAAACAACCCACTTATTTCCACAACCTTTGGTGGAAGTCCCGCAAATTCACACTGGGGAGTAACAAGTTGGGATGAAGGTGTTACTGAGGGTGGGTCTTCAGGGTCTCCTTTGTTTGATCAAAACCATAGAATCATTGGTCAATTACACGGGGGCGCTTCTGCCTGTGGAGCACCTGTATTATCGGATGAATATGGAAAAAT
>Ga0315907_10001166_pt1 | contig 36179 bp, 59 predicted proteins | sample LakEriMetagenome_3_FD_203525 | JGI IMG/M metagenome (GOLD analysis project Ga0315907, IMG submission 203525) | Freshwater fungal communities from buoy surface, Lake Erie, Ohio, United States - Buoy 12 MA123 | ecosystem: Environmental > Aquatic > Freshwater > Lake > Lake biofilm | place: USA...
AACTTTTGTAAGTTTCTTATAGCTGAAGAACTTATATGTGAGAACTCTTCATCACATCGAAAGAAAACAACATTTATATCCTTCTTAAAATCCTTAATGAATTTAATCTGGTTATCCTCATAATCTAAGTCATTACCATTTCTTAAACCACGAACAATAACAACATTGTACCCGTCTACTTCTTTCTGTTCGATAAACTCATGTAAGAAAGAAGAATAAACCTCAACTGGTCTTTGTAACTTATTACCAATTTCTTCTGCTCTGATAACAGAAGTAACTGCTGAGTTTTCTTTATCTGTATTTATACCAATCGCAATTAAAACATTACCTTCACCAAAAACTTTCTCAGCCTTTTGAACAATATTCAAGTGACCTAAGTGAAAGGGATTAAAAGAACCTGGGTAAATTGCTAATGTTTTCATAATAATTTTTTTAACTTACGATCTCTAATATATGAGATTAGATTTCTAACATGCCAACTTTGCTTGAATTCATCATCTTTAATATAGAAACATAATTTTTCAAATACAAAATCATCAATTTCTTCCCACTTTTCTTCTAAAGTTGTAGACCAAGACCAAGCATCAGATCCACTGGATTCAGTTTTACAATAAATATTAGATTTTATTTCTTTTACTAAATTCCAACTACTAATGTATATTTTCAATGATTGTTCATTAAATTGATTTTTTGTGAAATCTTCATAGTCACAAATAATACATGGAAATACCAAATCTGTTTTATTCAACATATAAGTATTTGAACTCCGTTTATATTCATTTATCAAATTGTTTAATGGTTCGGGATCACCTATCCGTATAACAATTGATTTACTTACTACTTCCATCATTGAGATTTAGCACGGGTACCAAGATTCGAACTCGGAACAACGGTTTTGGAGACCGGCATGATACCATTTCACTATACCCGTGTAACCATGTATGATACCACCGTGTAAAGTTTCATCACCAGTATCTAATACCTGGGAGAGGAAGAGCTTTTCCACTACTACTCTCATACATTTCTTATACAAATATAAGCTTTATTTGTTTATAAACAACAAAGGAGGTATATATTTTTTAATATATAGTTAAGTGGGAAAAAATAATACTTAACTATGAAAAAAGAAGAACTAGAAAAATATATCAATGAAGGTATATCATTAAATCAAATATCAAAAGAAACATGTAAATCTTTAACTACAATAAGGTACTGGGTAAATAAGTATGATCTAAAATCAAACTTTGTTACTTTTAAAGACCAAGTTAAAACAGAATATGGTGAAACCAGATTTTGTCCAAGATGTGGAAAATATGTTGAAACTAAAAACTTCCATCAGAGAAGAGGAAAAGAAAATGGATCATCATATTGCAAACCTTGTACAACTGATCAAACTTTAGAAAGAATGAGAAAATTAAAAAGTCAAATGGTTGAATATAAAGGTGGATGTTGTGTTAGATGTGGATATAATAAATATATGGGTGCTCTTGAGTTTCACCATTTAGATCCAAGTGAAAAAGATTTTAACCCATCACATTTAAGAAAATATAAGTTTGATGATAGAGCTAAAATGGAGTTAGATAAATGTGTTTTAGTTTGTTCAAATTGTCATAGAGAAATACATCACGAACTTAAACAAAAAGAAAAAGAGACACTTTAGAGTGTCTCTTTTTTGAGTGATTCCGGATGGACTCAAACCATCGACCTATTCATTAGAAGTGAATTGCTACTATTCAACTGAGCTACGGAACCAAATGAGGGTTATTCGAACTCCCTCAAACTTTTTTATATCATGATACAAAGTATCGTGGTCCAGTCAGGACTCGAACCTGAGACTTCAACATTATGAGTGTCGCACTCTAACCAACTGAGTTACAAGACCTAAAGTAGGGAGGCGTCGTCCAGTACGTTACTGAACTACTCCCTCTGGTTACGTTATTTGTTCATTACTATTGTAACTCAAATAAGAGGCTTGACCAGGCACCATTTGAAAAAAGTGAGAGTATCAACCACACTCTCACATCAGAGTGTAAAATGCTTTGAAAAATCAAAGTCTCTTACTAAATTTTTTCTTTTAAGACTTCCAATGCCATTATCTTGTACAATCCATATTAAATCTTTCAATCCAGAGATATACTCTTGAATCTTAGGATCTAAATCTTTAACAAAGGATTCATCACCCGCTATTGACTCAGTATATCTTTTCTTGATACCATCAATCTTAACGTAATATTTTTCACCAGATTTATAAAAGGGATAATCATTTACATCTTCAATACAGGTATAAAGTTTGAATTCGCCATTTTCAATTGCTTTGGAGATGGCTTCATCTTCTTCTTTTTCCATCTGATCTCTTAGATCTTTTAGTTGTGCTCGATACTCTTGAATTTCTTCTTTGTATTCTCTCACATCTAATCCAGAGTCTAATAGTTTAATTAGTATGTTTTGTTTTTCCTCAGGAGAACTTGAGTTTTCAAATTCTCCTTTGAATGTTTCATACGTGTATTCCATAGTCTTATTTATTACCCTTTGATAACTTCAACGTTTTTGATTGCTACTACTGGTTTAACAGTTTCCATCATTTCAGTAACTTCACCATATTGTTTGAACTTATCAATTGTACCTTTAGCCACAGAGTAAGTTGTAACAGCTTTGATAATTTTTTCTCTATCAGACTCTTTAATCTCGTCACAGTTTTCGATTAAAGAAGAAAGGATTTCACCATATTTCTCGATCATTGTTTCGTCGAAAGAGAATACTGTTTTTTCTTCAACGATATCTTCACCATAAGCTTCTTTCAATTCTTCAGCTCTTTCTTCGTTGATAGAGATATATTTGTCTGTAGCCAAAAACATGAACTGTGAAGTTGACCCACTTTCATTCTCTTGACAAATCATTACTGATTCTGGGTTTTTCTTAGTCTTCTCATACTCAGCTGCCCACAATTCTTTAGCGATGTCTTTCAATTCATCTGAAATCAAATCAGCTTTAGCTTTAGCAGATTTCATAGTTTCTTGCAAAGACTCCAATTTCTCAACTTTTTCGAAGAAAGTTGGATCTTCAACAACTAATCTTACTTTCTTATCTTTCGCTGAAGTTTTCTTAACTGGTGTTGATTTTTTCGCCTTGTCAAATAAAGAAGCCATAATATAAAGTTTTAAAGTTATTTTCTGTTTCTGTTTATCAAAGATAAGGAGACTTTTATATTTTACCAAACTTTTTAGAAACTTTTTTTAATTTCTTTTTGTCGGTATGTCTCTCTCACATTGACAATACAAATATAAGGAACTTTTATAAATAACCAAGGGGATACATGAGATTTAATATATAAATTATGAGAAAATGTAAATGGTGTGAAAAAGAATTGATCGATAAGAGATCCGATGCTCTTTTTTGTAGAAGAGCTTGTAAAAATATGTATAGAAGAAGTATTAAAAATAAACTAAATAAAGATGGGAAAGTTTTGTAAGGAATGTGAAAATGAAAAGGATATATCAGATTTCTATCTTAAAAAGGATGGTAAACCAAAAACTTCTTATTGTAAGTCTTGTTATAGTAAAATCTATAAAAAAGAATATAATAAAGAATACTACGAAAATAATAAAGATAAATTTAAAGAGAATTACAAAAAGTGGATTGTGGAAAATGATAGAACAGAATATCGAAAAAAATATTGGGAAGAAAATAAAGAAATTATAAAAGAAAAGAAAAAAGAATATAGAAAAAATAATAAAGAATTAGTTTCTCAACAAAAGAGAGAATATTATAAAAATCTATCACCAGAGAAAAAAGAGGAATTAAAAATCAGAAAAAGAGAATTATATCATAAAAATAATTATAAAGAGAAAAAAAGTGAATATGTTAAAGATAAATTAGATGTAGATCCATTTTTTAAAATGAAATTCAATATAAGATCATTGATCAGAAATGCGTTCAAAAGAGGGTTTACATCTAAATCAAAAAAAACCGTGGAGATATTAGGATGTTCGTTTGAAGATTTCAAATTACATCTTGAATCAAAATTCGATGAAAACATGAATTGGGAAAACCATGGAACATACTGGGAATTAGATCATATAATACCAATTTCATCTGCTAAAACAGAAGAGGAAGTTTATAAATTAAATCATTATACAAACTTCCAACCTCTTTACTGGTTAGATAATATTAGAAAAAGTAATAAACTATAAAACAAATTCTATCCAAAGTTTTCCATACTTATTGCTCATCAGTCTATTAACGTTTTCGAGAAAAAGTTCTATTGAACCTGGACTTTCTTTTTCGAGTTCCTTTACTTTGTTTTTAATTTGAGTGTGTACTTTGTAAACATCTTCAATACTATATTCTTCTTTCTTTTTATTCGAGAATAGATACCAAGGAAATGCCATTATTTAAAGTAATATTCGTTATTTTTTATTTGGTTCAATATCTTTATTAGATTTTGACCATTGATTAAGTCCCAACTAATTGATATTTCATTTGGCATAAAAACGTGACCAAAGTCATTAACTCCGATCACATGAAATCTATACCCAGCAGAAACCTTTTCCTTAAAGAATAGTCTTTTCTCATTATTATTATCTAAAATATCAAGTACTCTTTTATTTATTTGATCTATAATCGATTTGTGTATAAATGATCTCATAATACTCCCCCTTCTTTATTTGGTTTTTCTTTGGTTGTTGTTTCTGATACCGAAGGATTCGTTATTGGCTTTGCCACAGTTTTATTTCCAGACCAATTCTTTCCTTTCCAGGTGGTAGTCGGTTTCTTTGGTGTTGTATCAACAACAGTAATTCTTTCAAATGGTTTAACTCTAACAACTTTATACTCACCTCTGATTAGTTGTTGGTATATCTTTGCTAACTCACCTCCTTTTAAAGTATTGAAGTCTGTTGTCATACCATGTTTGAATCTAAAAAAACCTTTATCACAAATCATATTAAGATCGTCTGCTTGTTTTTTGTAAATAGACTTCTCTGGATTATCAGAGAATGGTTTTTCTAACCTAACATATGACTTATCTGGCATACCATCAAGTAAGATTTTACAAATCTTTGTTATTTCAAATCTACAATATTTATTTAAAAAACTCATTTTATTATTTTGTAAAGTTATTATTTTTTAATTTAAAATAGATTTTAATTAAGTCTATTGATTTTATCAAAATTGGATCAACACCACCAATACCATCTTTAGTAAATTTTGTTTTCACTATTGGATGAAAATCTATTTTTCTCATACCGATTATATCGAAATTACCACTTTTTATTGTTTCATCAAAAAAGATATAATTTGTTTTAACTTTCAATCCAGAGATTGATTCAATATTTTTCAGTATATGTTTTCTAATAAAATCCATAGTATTACCATTTACCTTCTTTTAATAATTGTTCTCTTGGTTCCAATTCAATTCCATTTTCAACCCAATAGTTCCAATTTATCATCAATTTATTTGAGTTATAATTCAATGCTGAACCATCATTTCTCTTTATATGAGACATAATAGATTCTGTCCAAATTGAGAAGTGATCGTATTCATTTTTACCACAACCACATGCTGTGGCTCTGCCGTTGTCAAACTCCCAAACAAGTGGTCTTAATCCACAATTTGGACAAGGTGACCAACTCTCTGGGTTTTTTGGTATTTCATAAGCAGATATACATTTATATTTACCTTGTAGTATATCTAATTTTATATCTCTTACAACTTGAATCATTATATAAAACTATCTGTTAGGTGACACTTACCTTCTTTTAATTTTCGAAATATTTGTAATACTTCTGTATCTGTAAATGAATACCAACCAATATGTGTCTTTTGTTTTGTTATTGGAGCACCATTTTGTTTCAAACCATAAATCTTAAACTTTGGTTGACGACTTAACTCAATATACTCGTCAAATCCGATAACAATAGCAAGTCTATGGTCTTTTGTCATTTTACATGACATTTGGATTATTTTGTTTATAAGATGTATTCTTATAAAGTTTTTGTTATCTGTAGCCATTGTGTAAAAGTTCTTTTAGTATTTTTTCTTCTTTCCTCTTCTTCTTTAGTTTTGATATACTTTCTCCACTCAGTATTAGATAAGTAGGTTTGATAGTCTAACAAAATCTGTACTAATTGGTGTTCTGGTATATCAATACCTTTTAATATCTTATCAGTGTATTTGCTTCTTGTAAAATATGTTTTTGTACCAATTTCTTGAATTTTATTCTCTTGTAAGAATTGATATGCTATGTTTTTACGTCTTTTTATTTCTTTACCCTCTGGACAAAAATCAACTACACTTGAAAATAACTCTTCTAAGTTTTCCTCACCACTCTTAACTAATTCAATAAAGTTGAAAAGATTTGAGTGTCTTATTTTAAGTTCGTCAAACTTAACTGTTTCTTCTTCTGAAAATTTAGAAGAATTCATATCCATCTTTAAACCGGTTGTTATATATGTTTTTACTGAACCAGGTTTGTTTAAGACTAATCTTTTACTTCTAAAGTAGGTTTGTTTACCAATACTAGTTCTTATATCTCTTTTCTCAAAATCTTTAAGAGATTTTTCAGCATCTTCTTTACTAAAGTTAGTAATTAGTTCAATAGCCTTTTCCAGTTTCATATACTTAATTTTATTTTACAAATATAATGATTTTAAGCCAAAATTCCAATAACTCTATCAAAAACTTCATCATTGAGACCTTTTAAAGGATCACATTTAATTACTTTTACAAAAGGTATTCTATTTACTATATCTTTTATATTATCATCAATTACAACAAAGTTATCAATTCGATGTTCGTTTAACCACTCTACGATTTCTTCTCCTCTTGTATCACAAGCTCCAGTTATACCAATAATATCACCTCTAAATCCTCTCGATCTAAATAAAGATTTTAATTCAGTTAGTGTGTAGAATAGTCTCCAGGTTGATGTAATCACTATTTTCGCACCTGTTAAGAGTGTAATATAGTTTAGATTTTCCAGAGCGTCTGGTGAGAAATGTCTTTTATGTAATTCCGGTATTGGTTCTCCTAGTTTTTGAGACCAAAAGCAATCACTTTCATGAGTTCTTAATACACCATCTATGTCTAGAAATACTATATTCATTTTACAAATATAAAAAAATAATTTAATATATAGAATATGAAATACATTAAATTATTTGAGGACTTCCAGGACAATCTAGAAGATATAAAGTGGGCTTTAATATCAGCTTTTGATACATCTGATTTTGAAATAATGACAAGAACTCCATTAAAAGATGAGTTTGTTGTTGTGAAAATACAATTAGATGAAGATCAAAAGAATGATACTACAAAAGAAAGATTTATATCTTTGGTAAAAGGTATAGATGAAGATTATAATTGTTTTTGGACCGAAGTGGTTTACTTTCCAAAAAATGTAGCTGATACTGTTATCGTAATAGTTAAGGGTAAAGCTTCTGATGTTTTATATAGAAACTTTGGTTTTAGAGATATGAATGGTTATTTAAACTATATAAAAGAGAGAGTTAAGAAAATTGAAAATAAATGGGTAAATATTAAAGACCTTGTTGAATCATCTGGATTATATGACTTTAATCTTAAAATGTGTTTAGATGATGGTGTAATAGATGTTGAATTAGAAGAAGGAAGTGAATTACAAAGTATTCATGATGAGCTTTTTGATATAAAAGATTGTTTCTCAGGAAATAGTGATAAAAATGGTGCAGGTGAAGTTGCTGAAGAAGTTACTGAACTATTATTCCAATACTTAATAAATAATAAAGATTTAAATCTAATCAGAATGTATGGTAAGCATACTGGAGAAGATTTGGATTTTTTAAATGATATTACTGACGAAATAGAATATGAAATAACATAAAGTTCTTAAATCTATTAAAAAAAGATTAGATGAAATAGGCTATTAATAAAAACCACTCAATTTGAGTAGCTTGAGTTGATACAATTAGAATTATAACATAAAAAATTTAATATATAGAATATGAAATATCTAAAAAAATTCAATGAAGAATTAAATCCAAGTACATATAGAAGTGCTGCTGATAAAAGAGAAAAACAAGGAGATCCAAATGGAACCGTTTCTGATTTGAGAAATCATGCTGATAAAATTGAAGATGAATCTGCTAAAAAAATATTAAATGATTTAAAAGCGGGAACAAGAAGTTCAATTCTTTCTAAAGAAGAAAGAGATTTATTAATTGATTATGGTATTTGGTGGTTAAAATATGGTTATACAAACATAAGATATAGTGATCATGGTCATATTCAGGCAATGGGTTATTGCCCAGGTTGTAAAAAATATACCTATTTATCAACTCAAGAAGGTAATGTTAAACTTGTTCCAAAATGTTTTCATTGTGTCGTAAAAAATAGAAGTTAAAATGTATATAGATATTTAACAATCCAATAATAAAAAACCACTCAATTTGAGTGGTTTAATTTTTTATAAAATTGAATAAAACCAATCTGGTAGACTCGGATAGTCTGACCTATCATTAGGATCATATTTGAATCCTCTTTTATTCTTTTCATCAAATAACTTATTTGATTCGATAAGTTTAGTCATTGATCTTTCTGGTTTTATAGATTTCATTTCTCTATGCCAGAAGTCATATCTTTCGTAATCGTTATTCATATTAAAATTTATTTTTAGTATTCTTCTTCATCATCATAATAACCATAGTCCTCGTCGTCTTCATCCTCTTCATCTTTGTCTAAATAAGGGAAAACATCATGTTCATCAAACATTTCTAATAGTTCTTCAATATCAGAATCTTCTAGATCTAAATCTTCAATCTCAAATACATCAGTTGACTTATCCAAATCAAAATCAATTTTTCCTTCTTTCTGAAGGTCTTTTAATTGTTTTAAAACTAATTTTCTATTAGTACATTCATCAAGACTGTAATAATTATGTAAGTTCATTTCCATATATTTATTTTTTATTTAAAATTTTTGCTATCTCTGTCTCAGGAAGTCTTGGTAAATCTTCATCTACTGGGTATTTGGTGTAAATACGTAAATTATCACCTTCTTCCTGATATCCAATATCTAAGTAATAACCATCACACTTAAACTTAATTGTAGTATCATTAAGTTTTACTGGTATAACTTCCGTTCTTGGATCTAAATCAAAATTTTTTATCTTTTTAACAAAATCCCAATTTTCATTTTTATAGAACTCTTGTCTCAAAAGTTGTATAAATTTCCCCTCTTTTTTAAATAATTCGTTTTTTCTAACTCCGAATACGTCGCGCCACTTAAAGCCTAAAGTTATGTGAAAGTCTTGTTTAGGTAAGTTAAATCTTTCTCTAACAGCATCTAATTTATCTGATTGACAAACAATAAAGAAAGATGTGTTCTCATTCTTCTGAGCTCTACCAACACCTAATAATTTCAAATCGTCAATTGTGTACTTGAAGATTGGATCTAATGAATTAACAAACTTATCTATACCCATTTGTTTGGACAAACGGTTATAATCCACAACATTGACAACTGTTATATGATAATGACCACCATCACGTTTGATTTGATTCTCAGTGAATGTTTCGTAATCATTATCACCTAAAATCTCTCTCAACTCATTTAAGTATGGTTGTACAATTGTAGTTGGTAAATCTATACCCAAATAATTATTTCCAATAACATCACGAAGATGTGTTATATAACATATCATAATTTTATTTACTTATTTAATATTTTCTACTGGGTAAGCATTTAAGATTGTGTCTTTATCAATAGCATCATAAGCTCCTTCTTGAAGAAACTCATAAGCAAAATCTGTTAAAGATGCTTTATCACTAGCAGCTTTCAAAGCAGCTTCTACGTGAAGTTTAGCAAACTCAACCATTAAACTTATAATATCACGACTACTACTATCAGCCTCAAATCCATGATATTGTTCAAATAGTTCATTCGCAGTTGGTATCTTACCCTCAACTGACTCATTTATTTTATCTGTAAATTTTTTCATAACATTTCTTTAAATTTTTCTACTTCTAATCTCTTTATTTCGAGACCAAGTTCTTTTCCTTTTATACCTCTATCCATCAACTCTTGAGCTGATACAGTTGGTTTGTAATCAATAAACTTAATTAGAGTATTACTTTCATTTCCAGTAACTTTTAACCACTCTAATATTGTACTATCACTAATACCAGATGCTACTTTCTTTTTATAAAGATCAAAAACATCTTCTACTTTCATTTTACTAAACTCAAGTAAGAAAATAATTTTCTTAGCAACCTCAGTTTCTATTTTGAACTCTTGTACTAATTTACTTTCTAATACTTTAGTATCTTCTAACTTAAATAGGTTAGTGAAGATAACAACAAAGTCTTTACTATCAACTAAATCTGTGTTTATTTTAACACCTGGGAATATATATTGTGATAACTTAAAATCTAAAATATATTTTAGATATTCATTAAAGTCTTTTGATTGACTAAATGATTTTTTTATTTCATCCCATATTCTTTCTCTGGATAAAGTTTCTAATAAATATCCATTTTTAATTATAGATTCCTTCGTCTTGGTTTCAATTATAGCCATTTCTTTTTAATTTTTCTATATCACTTACAATTTTTTTATATTCTATATCAATCTCATATGCTTTAATTATATATTCAATTTCTATATCAGAAACATGTTGCTTTCTTCTATTATATGAACTTTCTATAATTCTAAGATTTGAAATATGACCTATTATATATGCTGGTATTCCATTTTTAAATCCGTTAATTTTTGAGTATATATGGTCTAAATCATATCCAAAATAATTTCCTCTTAATTCTATATTATCTATATTGTAATTATTAAGCGATAATCTAGTATATTTATTCACATCATAAATATAATCAATAAATTTCTTTCTATCTTGTTTTTTTATCTTTGAATTAGATAGTGATATTTTATTATTTTTATCTAACCATTTTTCCAATCCAATTTCATTACCAAATTTATCAATATAATAAGATAAAAGATTTTTATTTTTTTGAACATCTCTCCACTTTTGATAAATTTTTTCACCCTCAATCACACCATGTTTATTTATACAATTTTCTAAAGTAATTGCTTTTTTATTTTGAACTTCTCTAAAAATTTTAATACCCTCAATATCCCCATATCTATCAATATATGACTGTTTACCATTTTTATATTTTTTATTTTCTTTCATTTTATTAAAAAGTAACAAACCATCAACCTCACCATACTTTTCTTTATACCCATCTAATGTATGTGATCTCGATAATTTATCAGACATCTCTTTATTCATTAAATTAGAAAGTGTATCTTTTTTCTTTCTTGTATTTTCTGATGTTCTGCTAGATTTAAACATATTGTCATATTCATCACAAGTTATATTATGTTGTTTTATGTGATCATTATTTATTTCTTTAAATTTAAGTCCACATATTTTACATATAACAAAGTCCAAACCCTCAACACCGGTTATCTTATTTTGTGAGTAAGACAAAGATCTACAGCTCTGTGAGCAATATTTTGCGTTTTTTTGTCTAGAGTCGTATTCATATGATTTTCCACAAAGATTACAATCTCTACTATTTAATATTATCCAATCTTTCATTTAATATATATTAAATATAAAAGATGATATTTTTCGAAGAGATTTTACTATAATCTACAAGCCATTCTAATAGCTCTTAAAATTCTTAAAGGATCCTCTTTTATTCTTAAATCAGGTTCTCCAATCATTGATATAACACCATTCTTTATATCATCAATTCCTCCAACCAAATCGACTATTTCATTCTTGTCTAAGTCATAAAAAAGTCCATTTATCCGCAAGTCTCTTCTAAGAACATCATTTTCAATTGTTGAGAATTTAACATCTGGATTTCTAGTTTTACCTAATTTTTCATCATAAACATCCTCTCTGAATGTTGCGATTTCCATTCCTTCTGGTTGATCTTTGGTAAATACCACGACAACTCCAAATGCTTTACCTTGTAAGTTAGTTCTGAATTTACCATCTAAAATACTTAAAACCTCATCTGGTAAGGCATCGGTTGCTAAGTCAAAGTCCTTTGGTTTATCACCTGTAAGAAAATCTCTAACTGAACCACCAACCAAATAAAGTTTCTTACCATTCTTAGAGAATAGTTTATGTAAATCTTTAACTGACTGTGGAATAATATCCAACATTGTTTTAGTTGATTCCAAGAATTTTTCGTATTTAGTTATTATTTTCACAAATATAGTAATTTTTTTAGAATTGTTCTGTTTTAAGAAAGTCTATATATCTTTCTTTCTTTTCATATGGGAACTCATGCCAACCTGAGCCACCTCTTCTCTGTAATATATAAGGAGAGTATGTTCTATTTGTGTTTATAACAAAAATTGGATGCTCATTTGTTATAATTTTTTCAACATCACTACTTAATAAGAAGTTAAAACAAACAACTTGACTATAATTTTTATCTTCGAATTTTGGCATTGAAAATATCAAATCCACATTATATAGTTCTTCTAAAGTATCATAAGCTAATTTAAACGCATCTAATTCGGTTTTGTAATAAAAACCATAGAAACTTTTTAACCATTCCAATATCTTAACAGCTGTTTCATAATCACAAAATCCACCAACTCCTTTACTAATTACATTATCAAAATCATAAGTTTCCTCTAAATTGAAATGATTGATAGTTATTCTAGCATCAGGAACTTTCGATAATTTAACTTCGATGTTCCTTTTACTTGAATTTACATTATTTTTGGCTATGATAAAATGTTTTGTCATTGAGTATATTCTCTCATTCAAATCATAGATATCATCTATTATATAAGTTGACATTTCTAAGTTATTATAACTTATAAATAATTCTGGATCATTAGCAACATACTTTGATTCCGCGTTTTTATCTACAACATCATCAATTGATATATGATATTTATCTAGTATTTCAGATTGGATAATATCTTTAACATCTAACCAATCATTTATATCTAAACTAGCGTATTCAAATAGTTTGTATTTTTTTAAATGTTTCATTTGTTAAATAAATTTGTTCTTCCAGATGTTTGAAGTTCTTTATAGAATAAAGATTTATTTGAGTACTGTCTGAAGAAAAACTCGGTTATATCTTCTACTGAATTGACTACTCCCCACTCACTTGATATTAAGGTTACAATATTAGTTTCGATCCAATCATAAAAACTTATATTCTTATCTTTACGAATTGGATAATCAATCTTTCCCGTCAAAGCCTTTTTAAGTAGATTTAAACATGTTTTAGCACCAGCATCATCACATAACTTAAATCTACTAGTGATCCAATCTCTATCTTGACTTTCAGTTACATGTATGTTTCCTGTTTCCGCATTTACATCAATAATAAACATTCTATCAAATAGAATAGGAGCAGCATCGTTATCAACTAAATCCCAACCTCTATAATCTTTACTTACTTCTTTACTAATATCAAAAATTATATTCATTGTTTCTTCATCCGCTGGTATAAATCCCTCAACAACTTCAAAATATACAACATTATTTTGTCTTTTAACCGCATCTATGTTTGGATATTGATCTTTAAACCACCAATCACTATCTATTTCATAAACTGGGTAAAAATTCAATGGTTTGATAAATCCACATTTAATTAATATAGTTTGTAACTGTGAAGAAGGTAAACCATTGAAATTAATATCACATTTAACTGGATTAGAAAACTTAGAATAAAATTCCGCTATTTCTTTACATTTTTTAATATATTCTCTTCTCTGTAAATTATCAGCATGTTTTAACATGTCACTTCTTTTCGTAGGATGAGTTGTAAGTTTAGAAGCAATATTTCTATATGTATCTGGATTTAGTTCTTCATTAAATTTCTTTAAGTATTTCATATTAAATTTCAGCTATTTTTTTGTAGAAGTAACTATTATAGAATTTTTCGTTTGGTTGTGGACTTTCTGGAAGTAATCTATTATTACTTATTCTATTGAATACACTCATCGCTTCATCCAAATCTTCTGATGGATCGTGACTTAAAATACCAAGTAGTTCTGTTAGTTTTTTTCTAAAATCTTCGTTTTTAGCTACTAACTTAGGTAAGTCTTTTGTGAACTCGATAGCTGATCTTTTATCCGAGAAAACAGCTGTATAGTAACCACTAAAAATATTTTTAGGAGATATTTCTAATGATATTTTCTTACTATCTTCAAAGAATGCTTGAACATCATAAATTGGATTACCATTTTCATCTTTATCAAGCGGTATTATTTTACCATTTACCCATATTGAACTCGCAACTCCAGTTCCATTACAACTCTCACATTTTTGAGGTCCTTTATGACCATCACATTGTGGACATTCTCCACCATCGTAGTCTTCTCCATGACCATCACATTCATAACAGTAAAATTCACCGTCACCATCACAATCTTGACATCTTGTAAAATCTTTCATACCATAACTTGACCTACTAAGAACTAATGATATACTAAATGGTGTCCATCTATAAATCTTTATAAGCTCATTAAAGTGTCCATTTGACTTTCCATCCAATTCTGATTTACTACTATTAAGTAATCTAAAAGAAACATCAAATGTTAATCCCAGATGTGTATTATTACCATTTTTCCAACTATTTATAATATCATCAACACTATAATTAATATCAGTAAGTACCTGTGATTCCTTTCCATATGGAGTTACTCCATATCTAACATTTTCTATTCTAAGATCAGTCATTTTAACACTTTTCTCAAGATAACTGGTTCTATTCTTCAAAACAGTTACATTATAATAACCAAACTCTTTTTCATCTGCGTAGTCTCTCAAAATACCCGCCTTTTTTGTTTGATTAGCACTTGTAGCTAACGCCCCTGCTCTTCTGAATTTTTCAGGTTGAAATCCAGTTGATGGAACTGATTGTGTAACACCAGTTTCTTCATCATATTCTTTCTTTGTCAATCTTGGACCTATAGCCTCGTTATACTTCTTAATATATTTCATAAAGTATATATTTAGTTTTTAATATATAAATTATGAAATGGATAAAATTATTTGAGGATTTTAAGCAAAATAATGAAGATGGTGACTTAATAACAGTCGAAGATATTATTAAAGCTAAAGAAAGTGGAGAGAAGATATATGCTACTATTATAGAAGATGTAGCGGGTAATGATCCAGAAGAACCTTTAGAGATAAAGGATATTGATGATGATGGTCTTATTACAGTTGATTACAAAGGAAAAATGGGTTATGTGAAATTAAAAAATGTTAATCGAATAGGGGATAAATTAGATTAATTCATTTTAGATTTTCTTTAAAAATAAAAAAGGGAGATTAAATCTCCCTTTTTTTACTTTTCTGTGTTTTCGATAACGATTTGTTTTACCTTACCGTTACTTCTACTGATTGGACATTTAACACCAACTGAGATAATTAAAACTTTACCTTTGACTTTTGAGAAGTCTAATGTATCTGTATAACCATCTGTTAAAAGTACAGAGTTACAATCGTTGAAGTTTGCTACAATGTGATCAATCATCGGTTGTAAACAAGTACCACCTAAACCTTTAATTGGAATACTTTCTAATTGTTTCTTACTTTTAATTCTTTCTACCCAATTTACTTGTGTATCAGACTCCATAAAGTTGATCTCAATGTCATTTCGGTAAACATATGATAGAACTCTCTCGAAAGTACCTTGACCACCCATTGAACCAGATGTATCTAATCCAACATTGATTTTAGTTTTAACTTTCTTGTTACCTTTCAAACCAGAGATACTCTTACGGTTTGGTTTAACAATAGTTCTTTCTTTAACAGTACCAAAAATCATATTAGAAACTGCTCTCTTAATTTCTCTAAGATAGTCTTTTCTTTTCTTTCTTAATTTATTAAGAGTTTGTTCAACGTTACCTGCTGATAAACCTCGAGCGGCTAATCTTTCCATAACATCTTTAACCATAGCATTTCTCATTTCCTCAGGAACATCATCACCGATGTGTTTATCTAAGTATTCGCCATTGTTACCATCTTCTAAGTCTTGGAAGATTTTCTCTTTAGACCAAGTATCTAATGAGTTGCCATCTTTACCTTGTGGGTTTTTACCATAAGGTCCATAAGAAGGCTTACCAGTTGAGTCAGTATCGCCATCACTTCCAGTACCATTACAATCTGGACAATCTTCACCTTGACCACCACCATTTTGTGGTTGATTTTGACCTTGTTGTTGACCTTGTCCACCACCTTGACCATTTTGATCTTGTTGGTCTTGACCTTGTCCTTGACCTTCACCTTCACCAGGTTGTTGTCCTTGACCATCTTTTTGATCTTGACCTTGACCACCACCTTGATTTTGTGGTTGACCTTGTCCTTGACCATCTTGTTTTTGTCCTTGACCTTCTTTTTTACCAGATCCGTTACAAGTTTTACAACAATTTTTCTTTTGTTCTTTTTGCCACTTCTCTTTCTCTTCTTTCATCCACTCGTATAACTCCTCGAAGATAAGGTTACCTGTGTATTCTTTAGGAACAAAAAGTGCCATGTTTTTACCATCTGGTGACTTTGGAATTTCAACGAAATCGTGTGTAATATCTTCCCAAATAACATGGTTGATAATCATATCTTGTACGATATTAGACATTTTATGATCATATTGACCAGTTACGGTACGTTTTGGGTGATCAAAAAGTAAGTGGAAGTCCTCGTGTAAAGTAATAAAGTTTACTTCTTTTTGAGACATATCAGCAAGAAACTTCGGAGAATAGTAAAAGTTCATACCTTTACTAGTCACGTTTACAGCACAAGTACCAATAGTATCTTGTTCATGGAAATTGACATGTAAGTTGAACTCACCATAGTAAGGTAGGTTAACTTTGGTATCAATCAAGAGTTGTTGAATACCATTCAACAGTTTTTCGTGAATGTTTTTAAGTGTCATAATTCGCTTTTAATTTATTTTACAAATATAATAATAATTTTTCAAATACTATTTTCTTTTTAGATTTTTTTCTTCTTGTTGTAAGAGTTTATCTAAATCACTCTCAATTATAAATCTTTTCTTAGATTCTGTATCAGACATTCTTTTATCCATTTCATCATCAAAAAGATCACAAACATATAATGAGTTTTTAACTGGTATATGTAACTCATATAAGTTATGACTTGTTTCATTTATATCCATAATAGTCATAACTGATTCACCAGTTGGGTTATGTTGAAAAACAAGAAGAAGATTATCTTTTTCTATTTGTCTAATTCCAAATGTATTAAAAGCCAACTTAGTATTTTTATCCTTTAAAAGAAGTTTCCAAAGTCTTATAGACTTTTCCTGGAAAGGAGTAATGGTTTTGTTCTGTTCCGGTGTAATAGAATTATCGAAACGTCTTTTCCATTGTCTCCAACGAACTCTTAATCTTTTAAATCTCCAACTTAATTTATATCTAAACATTACTTAATCATATTAATTTTTGCGTCTCTAACTTCAGCCTTATTAAGAGGCTCTCTTAACTCATTACCTTTACTATCAACTAAAACTGATGTATCAACTGTATCTGATCCAGTTTTCTCAATAAGTGAAAGAATGTAAGGATTAGTTGTTTCTTTACCATCTTCAGGTGAAATTTGCTCATATATATTCATAGCAACTTCTTCAAACGGAGTTAAGTTAAGAATAACCGATGGATCTTCATCACTGTGTTTGTCAAGTGCTAAAATAAGTAACAAATAAAGTTCTTCTTTATCTAATTGGTTCATCTTCTCAATTTGAGAACATACATTTAAGTTTGTGTAAATATCTACAAATAAGTCAGATACTACTAGTTTTTTTTCTTCTTTAATCATATTAATTTATATGTTTTAGTTTCTAATTGTTTAGAATATAAAATATAAAAAGTATATTATAAAATATACAATGTTTATTAGCATTAGAGAAACAAAATATTCCTCATAGTCGGTTTTTTTAATACCTAAAAATGATATTAGAGTTACCAATGTAAATATAATAAGGTGTGCTAAAATACTCATATTCGATTTAATATTTCATCTATTCTTTTATCTCTAGTTTCATCAACATCATAGAATACCGCTCTAAAAGTAATTCTATCCATTTTATGTTTGATATTTTTATTATCAATGACCCAGTATGTTTTCCAACCACCATTAGTTTTATAACCATCTTCCCAAGAGTATGTTTCATAAAAACCATCATATATCTTACCTTTCTCATAGATCTGATTATCAGAAATGCTCATTGCATTCTTACAAAGGAATTTTGCTTTAATTACTTCAGATTTCATATACAATCGTAACCTTCAGAATCTCTTAAATCATTTACCAAGTTCTCAACAAAACTAACGAATGTGTAAATAGTTGCGTCTTTTGAGAAAAGATGTTTATGTTTTTCGAAGAATCTAAAATATCTTTCTCTTGTTAAAAAGTTTTTAATCTCAACACAAACTTCTTTAACTTCATCACTAGTCATTTCATAAGCCATAACTGGACCATCGAAATCTTCAAAGTATTTACCACCAACTTCTTTACAGATGGCACCTATCAATCTTTCCGAACTTATACTTGTTAAGAAACTACTACCGGAATTTGTTACAATTGTTCTACTCATATTCCCAATTTTTCCAATCTATATTCTCTATATGCTTGTTTTGTAACAGAACCTAATTCATATGCTCTATGGAAAAAGACTTCAAATATTTCTTCATGTCCTTTTTCTTTAGCAACCATTGCTCTATTTAGAGCTTTCCACTCATCATGAATTCGACCTGCTTGTGTTCTCGATAAAGATACCATCTTATCACAATCACCATTTGATTTATCAACTATGTCTTTTACTCGTTTATAGTTTTTTTCAAATTCGGCTTTACTTTGACCGTTCCATTTACCACTCATAATATCAAAACAATTATAAAATCCATTTTTAAGTCTTTGACCATTCCACTCTAGAGTGCCCGATAAGTTCTTTCTATTTATTTTACCTTTAAACCAGAACCAATAACAATTATCTCTTTCATTTTGTAGAAAGTCAGTTAGTTTTGATTTTGATAATTCTTTCATAAGTGCGAATAATGGGATTCGAACCCATGACTTAGAGTTTTAGAGGCTCCTACTCTACCACTGAGTTATATTCGCGTATAATTTATACAAATATATAAAAAGTAATTAAAAAGTTATAGTTTTGAACTACATTTTTTTAATATATACAATAAAAATGGTGTTCAAATGACTAAAATAGAAAAACTAACAAAAGATGAATTGATTATTTTAATTGATAATTCTAAAAGTATAAAGGATTTATTATTAAAAATTGGATATAAAAACACAGGTACTTATTTATATAATATATTTTATGAAGTTTTAAAAAAATATAATATAGATAATCCGAATTTTAAACCACTACCAAGTAATTTAAAGGATTATAAAAAATATGAACTATCTGAAATATTTGTAGAGAACTCTAGTTTTAGAAGTAGAAGTTCAATGAAAAAAAAACTTATAAAGTATGGAATATTAGAATACGAATGTGCTAAGTGCTCTATTTCTGAGTGGCTGGGTAAATCAATCACACTTCAACTCGAGCACAAAAATGGAATCAACAATGATAATAGAATTGAAAATTTAGAGTTATTGTGTCCAAATTGTCATAGCCAAACATCAACATTTTGTGGTAAAAATATCAAAATGGAGGAAAAGTTTTGTTTATGTGGTGAAAAAATAGATAAGAAGAAGACAAAATGTAGGAAATGTATCTTGAATAAGATGAAGGAGACAAACTTTAATAACAGAAAAGTTAAAAATAGACCGAGCATTGAGGAACTATCCAAATGTGTAGAGGAATATGGTTTTTTAAAAACTGGTAAGAAATATGGTGTATCTGATAATACAATAAGGAAGTGGTTAGGAATAAAAAAATAATTAATTTAAAATATCATCTATTCTACCATTTCTTGACCAACAAAGATTATCTTCAATTTCTCTTTCAATATCGCCATATTTAATAATACTACCAGTTGATATCATCTCAGCAATAACATAATTTATGATATAAGCACCACCTCTTAAATCATAGTGTAAATCAAGTACAAGATAATCAACGGATTTATCATTTGGTTTAGAAACTATTGATCCAATTGAATATTTAAGTAGATTGTGTTCCACTCCATCTTTATCATATCCCCATATTTTGGAAAAGAATTCGATAGTAGCTTCTAATAAATAAATCCAAGCAATTATAGAAGAAGCATATGCACTAAAGTTATAAGTATATCTAATATAATCAGTATTTAAAACTCTGTGTTCTGTTTGCTCAATATTAGAAATATCTTTTTCGCTAATTTTTACTTTATCATAAGTGCCATTTTTATTCATCTTTTTATTATCAAAAGATCTTACTTTTAGTTTGTCTAAAATTTCAAAAAAGAAATCAGATCTATCTTTAGCAATAGAAAATGTAAATCTAAAATCAATTATTGGATCAGGACATTTAAAATTTGACATTCCTGTCGGAGAATTGTAACTTAGTTCGTTAATACTAAATTCTATATTAATATCAGTGGTATTAGTATATTTAGCAAACACCATTATATTATGTGGAAGTCTACCACCATTCCACTTCATTATATCTACGTCAGTTAACTGCATTTTCTTTTTCTTAAAAGGTTATTAATTTTTCTATTTCTATTCTCAACTGTTGAAATTGTTTTCTCAAACCCATCAAATTTAAAATTTGAGGTTCCGGTTCCAACTAATGTTAAATTAAATTGTCTTGATAATAATTTGAATATTCTATCATTATGACTCTCAAGTCCTCTCAATCTTTGAGAGATATAAGCAATCTTAAATAATCTCTTTCTTGTTTGTTTAGGAAGTTTATCAAGGAACATTTCTAAATTATCAATCATTTCAGATCTGTAATAACTGGATGATAATTGCCATCTACTCATTCTGAATGTGTATTGAATATGCGAACTTGAACCCCAACCAACTGAGAAGTTTAGTTTTGAACTAATTTCAATTGAATACGTTTTTTCGTAATGAAATGCTTTTGAGTTATCGACTTTATCAGCCGAATATGTATAAGATTTAACCCAGTCATATTTATCTCTTAAATATGTTTCACCCGGTTTAATTATAGTTGTTTTATGTCTTTTGGTTTTGTTGCAATAGTCGTAACTATATCTTGGGTATTTATAAGTGACTTCCATTTCACCGGTTTTCACTAATGTTCGATTATAAAATCGATATTCATTTGCCTTAAAATCAACGAATATGGTTTTAAAGGCTTCAATTAGTATTTCTGCTAATTGTCTATTGGTAAACTTCTTAGTTTTCCAATCTAATTTTTCTACATTTGTAATCTAGTTGTTCATAATTATTTATTTTATTTTTTAATTCTAAATCCAGTAAACCAAAGATCGATTCTGAAAAAGAATTGACCTTTATTTTTACCAAATCCAATTCTTAACATTCTATTATCTTTGTCTAGTGGAATTTTTTCTAATTTCATCTTAATATATTATTTATTCTTAAATCCCTAAGATCCTCTTTTGTATAAAAGTATTTATCAAAGTCTGATTTTGATAAAGCCCAATCTCTATCTTCAGTTAAGATATAACAATAGATATGTTTACTTTCATAGTTATTTGGTTCTCGATAGTTGTACCAAACATCTTTTTTCCATCTAACATATCCCCATTTTTGTTCTTCATCACCTCTATTAAATTTAGTTCGTTTACAAAAAACCTTCACTTTAAAATATCTCTTATTTTATCGTCTCTTAAATCTTCTTTACTACGATTATTAAGACGTTCAAAAGATTTATTTGATATGTATAAGAATGATAGAAATATGATAATGTTTATCCAAACAAATGTTTTATTATTTGCTAACCATTGTGGTATAATAAATGGCATAACAAATATTTTAAAAATACTAACAAATCCTAAATAGATTGAGTATCTATCATATCTTCTCATTTCCTTTTAAATTTTTTATTAACTATTTCAAATGGAATAGATTTTATCTTATCACCAAGACTTAGAGTTACCATAATATGTAATTGTTCATTATCAACTACTAAAACTTGATACTCAATATCTTTTTCAAAAAGATCAAAATCTTCTTTACATATCAAAATATCACCTTTTTTCATAGGTTTTTTATGATTTTATATAATAAATGTTTAAAAAATAACCAGATTTTTTTAAATAGGTGTAGATTTATTTTATATATAAAATATGAATAAGTTAGATAAAAAGATTTGTAAAGTATGTAATATTGAGAAAGATCTATCTTCTTTTGTTAAATGGAAAAGAACATGTAGAAAGTGTGATATTGAAAATAATAAAAAATGGAAAGAAAAAAATAGAAAAATTATAAAGAGTAATTGTATAGACTGTAATATTGAATATGAGACTGTTATTTATTCAACAGAAATTCCTAATATTAGATGCAGGAAATGTAGTATAAGAAGTAAAAAAGTTATTTTAACAAATAAGACATGTAAGATTTGTGAGATAAATAAAAGTATAGATGATTTTTATAGAGGAAATATTTGTAAGAAATGTTTATTCAAAAAAAGAAATGAGAGATATTATCAGAGATTAAAAGAAGATTTTCTTTTTAGAATAAAACATAACCTGAAAGTAAGTTTTAAAAAAAATATTAAAAGTTTCAACACTAAAAAAGACTCAAAAATGATAGAAATAATAGGATGTTCGATCGATGATTTAAAAATACATATAGAGTCTAAATTTGAAGATTGGATGAATTGGGAAAACTATGGTAAATATAACGGTAAATTAAATTATGGATGGGATATAGATCACATAATACCAATATCATCATCAAATGATAGTGATGAATTGAAAAAACTATATAATTATACAAACTTACAACCTCTTTGTAGTAAAGTAAATAGAGATATTAAAAAAGATAAAATAAATTATGAAAATTAAACATAAACTACTAACTGATTATCAATATATGAGTGTTGATAAAAAGATATTTGTTCTAAAAGCTGGTACGGTCTTAGAAAATTATAACTACAATATAAAAGGAGATTTTATTTATATAGATAAAGATATTGTTGAAGCTAATCCTGAAATATTCTCTTTAATTGATTGGAAGTTTGAATTGATGGCTTTTATGAAAGTTAATAAACTTCCACAACCAGCTCAGTTAGGAAAAAAGTTAATTCCTTTTATAGAAGAGATGGTTTTATCTTCGGTTAGTCAACAAACTGGTGTTAAGATTGATGAATCTAAGATAAGAGAATTAGAAGAAAAAGAAACCGAACTATTCTCACAAGAACAAAACATTCAGAGAGAGAAAGTTTCTTTAGGAACTAGAGAAAGAATTATCAAAGATAAAGAAGATGATTTGGAAGCTAGGTTAAAAAGACTTGAGAAAAAAGAAAATGATTTTAAATCTGAGTTAGCTCAATTCGAAAAAAGAGAAGATGAATTAAGAGAAAGAAATAGAGAGTTAATTGATAAAAAAATTGATTTAGATGATAAGCTACAAGATCTAAATGAAAGAGAAAGAAACTTAGATTTAAACGCTTTGAAATCATCTGAACAAATTGACATCAAATATGCGGAATTACAAGCAAAAATGGATAGTGATTTAAAAGATCTTTCTAATAAAGAAAAAGAATTAGAGTTAAAATTAAAAGAATTATCTAAAAGAGAATCTGAAATAGAAAAAAGAGAAGAAGAAATCTCAGATAAAATAAATGAGATAAACGATTTTGATAATCTAAAAAAAGAGTTTGACTTATATAAGGAAGAAGTATTTAAACTAGATCAAGAAATAAAAGAATGGGAGAGTTTAAATGTTAAACTTCAAAGAATAAATCTTCCACCATCAGCAATACTTTAATTTAAAAATCCATCTTTTTAAGATGGATTTTTTTATATATAGTTTATGAAAGAGTTAAAAAACCTTTATAGCTATTTGAAAAAATCAGATAAAAAGATTTTATTCCTAACAACTTCTAATCGTTGGTCAGGACAAAATGAATTACCTAAATCAACAATAATTGCTAATGAATTAGCATCTCAATTAAAATCTGTTGAAATTATAAACGTTTCTAAATTAAAAATATTTCCTTGTGAAGGAAATGTATCAACACACTCTGGTAATACTTGTGGTATTAAAGAAGCTCTTTTAAAAGACAGTAAAAAAGATCCTAATAAATTTATTAGATGTTGGGCCTCTATCAATAACCCAACAGATGAAATGTGGAAAGTGGCAAACGCTATTCATGATGCTGATATAATCATTTTCTTTGGTTCTATTAGATGGGGTAAAATGAACGCTATCTATACACAGTTGATAGAAAGACTAACTTGGTTAGAAAATAGATGGACTACGTTAGGTGAAACAAATATTTTAAAAGATAAAGAAGCTGGTGTTATTGCGGTTGGTCAAAACTGGAATGGTAAAGAATCTGTAAAACTAGAAAAAGAGGTCTTGAAATTTTTTGGTTTCAAAACCCCTGATGTATTAAGTTTTAATTGGCAATACTTAAATGATGCTAAAGATGAATCTAAAAAAGGTTATAAGGATGCTTATAAAACCTTTATGAAAGATTTCAACTTTGTGCAAACATTAAAAGAAGGTATTAGAAAATTCAAGGATTTTATAAGTCATGTAACATCATGATATAATTAACATAAATAATCTCTTAATTTAATAAAAGGTATTATTGTATCTTCTTTTATATTTTTCTTTTCATAAACATCTAAATCTATCTCATACATATCTAATTCTTCTTCTGGAAGATTTATTAGTTTATTAGTTATACCATCTTCAATTGTTAGAAATGCTTTTAATGCTAATTGTCCTGGTTTTTTTGGTTGACCAGAAGACCAATTCTTATCAGTTGATATCTCGATAGATGCTTCTGATAATGTTATAGCAGTCTTTCTTTGTCTATCAAAGTATTTTGAAATTTCCGGTTCACAAGGTGTTGAATTCAATAATAATTCACGTAGTTTTAGGTGTCTCCAAACAGTATAATAATTTATACTTATAACACCTTTCTTCTCACTTATCCATTTCATATCAGATATGCGTTTTTTCGCATATTTTACATAGTAAACGGCATATTTAACTCTGGCTTTTTCAATTTTATCCCAGTCTAACTGACTAGCTTCTTCGTATGAAATACCATCTTTATCAAGAACTTTAGCAATATTTTTACTTCTTTCTCTTAATTCTTTAACAACACTGAATATAGTTGATCCAGTAGAAAAAGCTGTTTCAATTTTTCTATCAATCATACTTTCAATTTGCTCTTTTCTCATATGCCTATTAATTTTTCATAAAGTTAAAAAATTATTTTAATATATACAAATATGAAAACAATTAAAACATTTGAAGGTTTTTTTGATTTTTTCAAAAATGAAAAATCCGATTATAATGAAATTTTATTAGGAGATAATAAAATTTATAAAGTTAAAAAAGGTGATAAATTAGTATTTATGGAACATTATAAGAATTATCTTCTGAAAAAAGATCCTTCTTTAAGTGATAAAATAAACTTAGATGATCCAGTAACTTTTATACAAATTGAGTCTTCTCATTTAATTCGACCAAATTTGATAGTTCAAACCATAGATGGTGTTGATTGGGTATTTGGTTCCGATGCTTTTATGTTAGATAAAAATATTAACAATGATGAAAACAATTAAAACATACGAAGGTTTTTTTGACTTTTTCAAAAAGAAAAGATCTGAGGATGATAAAATCGTAATGGATTATATCAAAAGATTAGAACGCCTAAAAAGTTATTTAGAAAAAGGTGGAGTTGCTCCTTATGATATAACAATTAATCTTAACGGTACTGAACCAGGTGAACAATATTTTACAAGATATAGATTCCAATTTGATGATAGTCCTATAAGAATTGTTAAAGCTGAGGCTGATAGAAAATATAGACGAGGTTGGAGTGAAGAAATTCAAAAACAATTTATTAACGATGATGGTGCGGTTAAGAAAAACAACAATGTATTTTATCAACTTTATATTGAGAATGCTGACGAATCGGTTAGAGCTGATGTTGATCTTTTAGAAGAAATGCATGAGCTATCTGAATGGTGTTTTAAACAAAACAAAGAAAATAAAAGAATTAAAAAAATCAGAGGTAATATGAATCCAGCAGCTGATTTATTAGATGATGATGTTTGGGGTAATACACCTTTAGATAAGAGATAAACTAAATTAGTAAATCTCTTATCAATTTATCTCTCCTTTTGGAAATATATCTACCATACCATTCATCATCTTCAAATTTTATAGTTGATTTTAATGTTAAGTTTATTTTATCTCCCTCAATCTCAATTTCTTTTGAATATATTTTAGAAAATATTCTTTTCATTTTTATACCAAATCTACTTGAAAGTCGACTAGAATCAAATCTATCAGATTGACTCCAGTGAAAATCACAATCCGGATCAAATTTTTTAGTCAATCGAATTAAAATTTCTACATCATCAATAAATATATCCTTATAAAATATAGGAACTTTATATTTAATATGATAAGTCTTATAACTAACTTTATTTACTATCAACTCCACTATCTATAGCACTTATTCTTGTTATTATATTCCACAAATCATTTATGTGTTTTCTATAAATGTCCTTTTCAACAGGTCTTTGGTTTTCATCATACTTCTCGGCTAATTCTAACTTATGATGTATGATATCTAAGAAGTTATGAACTTTACAACCATTATGTATTGTATAATTTATCTTTTCATCAGTTCCAATCAAGTCATAATCACAACTAAAACTATAACCTTTATAAACGCCATATGAATCATAACCTCTATAATTACCAGTATTTACATTTATTGATAAAAAGTTTTTTTCATATACAACTTTATTTAAATTAAAAACACCACAAAACGAAATAAAGTTATCTCTACCTATAATAAAATCAAGATCATCCGGAACTCGACTAAATATATTTTGCCCTTTATATCTATAAGCCCTCAAAGCACTTGAACCAGTTAAAATAGAGTCCAGTTTCAATAAAGTATTTAAATATTTTGCTCTCTTTGGATAAAATAATTTTTCAAAGAAATTATTGAAGTGACTAAATGGTAAATCACTTAATGTTATATTATTGTTGTTCTCTAATATTAACTTAAATTTAAGATCTCTTAAATAAGTTTTAACATCATTTAGTTTTTGTAAATCGCTCATATAAATATCCAATTATTATCCCAGTTAAAGCACCCGCAACGTGGGCTATATGTCCAATTCCATCTTTTTGGTGTCCTAATGAAATTATAAATTCATCTACAATAAAATAAAGTGGTATTAAAAAAGTCGGAAAGTTTATTTTACCAATTTTATTGGTTATTTTCATTCCAACAAAAATACCCATTAGTCCATAAATAGAAGAAGAAGCTCCTGCTACAGTGGCTGTTAGTAAACCATCAAGATATATTTGTAAAAAACCACCAATCGAACCACATATTAAATAAAAGATAATGAATTGTAAAGATTTCATTCTTCTTTCAATTGGTGGGCCAACTAAAAGTAATACACACATATTATTTCTTAAATGTTCGGTACTGGCATGTATAAATTGATGTGTTATTAGTTTATCAAATGAAAACGAACCTAAACTCATTAGAAGTGGTTGAATTATTTGTGATGGTAGTAATAACTCACAATTAAATATAAAAAAGTTCATAGCAACTAAACCAATTACTATTGGAGTTATTGATCTTATACTTTTATCGAAATTATCTACTTTTTTAGAAGTAAAGACAAATAGTGATGCGATAACAGGTGTTAATAACAAACTGATAAAGTATGTTATATTATAGCCTATCTTTCTCTTTTCACCTTCAAAACTTAATCTAACACAAAGAATTGAGTATAGAAAGGCTAATGTAAGTAAAATCATAAACCTCTTTCTCTATTATCAATAACTATTCTCATACAACCATGACAAACAACAACTGGTCCAGCTGGAGTCATAACTGGTTCTCTCTCACATTTAGATTCACACGGTTTTGTACCTTGTGGTGCGTAATCTCTCAAAGATCTTCTTTTTTCTCTTTCTCTCATGACTATAAGTTTTATTTTACAAATATACGAATTTAATATATACGATAGAAAAAAAATATAATAATATGAAATACTTAAAGAAGTTTAATGAGAGTTTTGGTAGAACATTATTTGAGGACTTTGGTTCTAAAGACATTATTGATGATATAAAGAGTATATCATACATATTAGAAGATAAAGGATATGAATTAGGTGTTTATGAGTTTTCTCTTCATACGAATTGGGAAGATGTAATAACTATTAAAATAGAACTTTGGACTGAACAATATGTAACTGGAGTTGGTGCTTTTACTGATAGCAGTCATGAAAATCTTATGAAAAAAGTGGAGTCTGATATTGATAACTACAAAACTCTTCTAATGGAACATTTAGACTATATACCATCAGATAAATTTCATGTAGGTAAAATAACTCATAGAATTGGGTCTCAAGTTTCATTTTCTAAAGAGAGTGTTCGTTTTGAATGTAAAATAAAAATAGATTTGTAATGAAAAATATTAAAACATATGAAGGTTTCTTTGACTTTTTTAAAAAGAAAAATAAAGAAGTAAGTAACGAACCTGTTTATTTAGATGATATAAAAGAATGTCTTTATGATATAACAGAAGATACTAGATTTGATAATTCCTTAGATGGTACAATTGATGGAGTCTTCAACACTTATCGTGATGTTTTTAAAATTAAGAGTAATCTAAGTTTAGATTCTGATTATGAACAATTGGGTAATGATATAGAAGGATTACCTGAATATGTTAAAGATAATATGATGGCTGTTAGAATTAGATATAAGAGAGAAGAAGAAGATGATAGATATTCGGGAGTAGATAAAGTTGGTGTATTAGATGATGATTTTAAGAGATTATTGGAAATTTGTGAATCCAAATTAAAAACATATAATTGTGAAGTTTCTTATTATGTTTGTATTGGTAATACACACTTAGTGAATGGTGCTAGTTGTATTCCGGATGAGTTTAAATCAATTGATAAGTTATTTTATTTTTTACAAAATAGGAGAGAAATTTTAGGATCAGCTCGTCGTGATTCATCCGGTACTACATTTTTCATTCGAGGATCAATAAACTTAACTATGAAAATAACATCACCTTCAAAAATAATAGTATAAATATGAAAAATATAAAAACATATGAAGGTTTCTTTGACTTCTTAAAAAAGAAAAAAAATTTAGAACCGGTGTATTTAGAGGATATAAAAGAATGTCTTTATGATATAACAGAAGATGAACCAAGAATTAAAAACTCTTTAGATGGAAATGTTGATGGTATATTTAAAAGTTATGATGAGATATTTGGTATTAAAAATGGAAGAAGTATTGAATATTATGGGTCAATGGATCATATTAAAGATAATATGATAGCGGTTAGACTTACTTATAATCTAAATGAAATTAGTAATGAAGAAGTTAAAAGATTATTAGAAATATGTTCTTCTAAATTAAGAACATATGATTGTGTAGCAACTTTTTATTTATCATATGGTAGAGATGAAGGTAGAACAGATGATAAAGAATATAAATCAGTTGATAAATTATTCAATGCAATAAATAAATATTACAGCTGGTCTGTTAGACAAAGAAATCCTAATATCGCAATGAAAATAACAGCACCTTCAAAAATAATAGTATAGTAAACCTAAATTACTTTTTTAATATAATTATCATGTATTTAAATAAAGATAGAAAAAATTGTACTCTATATTTTGTTAAATCAAACGATATAAATGATTTGATAAAAAGTAATAGTTTGGGGAGTGTGTATGATTTAGAGATTTTAAAAAGTGATTCAGATAGCATTAAATATGGTAGAGTTGAAACGCAGATAGTAGGTGCTCTTAGATATACAACCGATGAAGATATTAGGAGTTTTATCGAGAAAAGTGATATAATAGTTGAAGTAATTAAGAATAAAAGTAGTTATTCTTCTTTTCATTTAGAACCATCTTCTTCGACAGAAGTTAGAATAATAATGTATGAACTTTTAAACTTTAGTGAGATAAAAGAATTTGAAAATATTGGTAGTATTGAAAGAAGACTTATAACAACAATTGAAATTGAAATAAAACCAATAAAAGTAGTTGAAACGGAATCAAATAATATTTTAAGAGATATAAAGTCTTTAATACGTGATAATAAATTGGATAACTTATTAGGAAATTCCTAAATTATTAAGTTTTTCGTCTCTTTCAGCAGATTTTAATAGATTTTCTATTTCAGAATCTTCAACACTAAGAAATTTTTTAAATGATTTTATATTAGATATATTAACTACGAATTCATTTTCCCAAAAATCTTCTTCGTTATCAGGTCTTATAATATTTAAGGCTAAGCCTAATCTAGCTTTGTTAGCTCCATATTGAACACCCCAATTTAAAATTGATAAAGTATTTACTTCACTACTTATAAACTTTTTAAAATCGGAAAAGTCTTTCATATACCAAGTCATTGGATGTACGTTTAGAACCTCTCTAATACCGACAGTTCTTGATAATATGTTCAAAGATATGATTATCATATTATATTATTTTATCTATATTAAAATTTCTTAATATGGCTTTTAATTCAGATACACTTTCTTGTATCTTTTCTGATTTAGTTATTCTACTAATATCTTGTTGTTTTTCAAACTCAGATTTAGCAAATCTCTCAGTTAAAACTTTTTTGTTATATTTAAACCATTCTTTTTGTAGAGTATTCGGCATACTACATATTTCAACTAGTTTATCCATAGTTTCAATTATATAGTAGTAGTTGTTATCTAATTCGAAAATTATATTACACTTTCTAACTATTGTATGATGTTCCCATGTATCGGAATAAGATATAATTCTCATTCCATCTACTAAAAAACCACCAGCTCCATTTTCACCAATTATTCCCATTACTTAAATTTCTTTTTTAATTCATTTAAGTCATCAAGATACATATCTTTAGGATCGGTTTCTTCTAACTTTTTAATATCTAACTTTTTATTTGTAAAATCTTCTTTCAATTTCTCAAATAATTCTTTAGTTAAAGAGTAGATTGGCATTCTTAATAAGTAGTCATAAGAATCATCTATCTTATCCAACCCCATTTCTTCAATACCTTTTATGATATCTGGTTTAGAAACATTATTTACTTTTAACTTTTCATCTAAGATAGATTTAATAAATCTACCTCTATTACTTAAAACTTTCAATTCGTGTTGCATTTTATCCAACATGAATTTCTTTCTTTTATGATAGTATGAAAGTCTGAAATTAACAAAGTATTCAATTATATCAGATGAATTTTCAAATATCTTTAATTTACCCCATTCATCTAATGTTGAAAATATTTCAGTTGATGATTCTTCTAATTTTAAGAGTTTAACTAATTTTTCATCGTCATATTTTTCTAAATCAGCTCTTGTAAACTTTATTGTATAATCAATGTTATCTTTACAATTATCATCATAAGAAACTATATCTTTATTATCACATAACTTATCTAATATTTCTTCATATTTCTCATAAGTCATTGACGGTGGTAATTCAGTAATTCTAACAGTTGATGTGTTAACTCTTTGAAATTTTCCTTTTATAATCCATCTTCTATTGTTCTCTGGATCTTGTATAAACTCACCTGTAAACTCATTAAGTGATGGTTTTATTTCTTTTATAGATTTACCATTTAATAAACTAATACAAGCATCTGTGACAGATTTAACATCTCTGTTTAATAGATTCGATGAGAATCCAACGGCAATACCAGAAGAACCATTTATTAAAATAGTTGGTATAATTGGGAGAAAAAACTTAGGTTCAATTATTTCACCTTCTTCTTCTTTATATTCAAGTAGTTCAAAATCTTTATAAAGTAATTTAAAGTTACCATTTAATTTAGTACCAATATATCTGGGAGCTCCAGCTTGTGGAGATCTCAATGAACCAAATTGACCAATCTCATCTAATAGAGGAGCATTGTTTTTGAATTTTTGGGCCATTGTAGTAATTGCGTTTTCTAACGATTGGTTACCGTGATGGTAGAAAGCGTCAGAAGCAACTTTACCGGCTAATTGGAATACTTTTAATGGCTTCTCTGATCCTGTTTTCCATATTTGATTACAAACGTGTATAATCTTCCTGTGTGTTGGTTTAAAACCATCTACAACAGAAGGAATTGCTCTACCCTCAATAGAGTACATAGCGAATTCTTTATATTCGTTTGATAAAAATTCTGTAATACTTTTTTCAATCATAGAGTTATATATACAAAATCTTTTTTTTGTTTTCTATTTTTTTATATATAGAGTTATGAAAAGAGTTAAAAATTATAACGAGTTTGTTAATGAAGGTATCTTCTTTAAGAAAGATGAATACTTGAGAGCTGAGTTAAATAAATTATATAATACTGATGAGAATAAAGTTAGATTACAAGAAATCATTAGTACTTTCAAGAATTTAAATAAATTACAATTAATTCATAAATTAAAAAGTTTAGGTTATTCAGAATATTTAATCGATGACAAGAAACTTTATAAAGAGTTTGAAAAGTTTAAAAAAACTGGTGAACCATTTGGTTTAGAAAAGTTATTATTAGGTGATGAGATACAAAGACAAATTGTTCTTTCCAAAAGAGGTCAGTTAAGTAGATACTTAATGGAACATGGTGAAGAATTCACTTTTGGTATGTTAAGAGCTATTTTCAAAGATGCTAAAGACGCTAAAATCTTAATGGATACTAAAACAGCTTTTTATCAAGCACTTCCAAGAGCTATTCCTACAATCATAGCACCTTTTTATCCAATTTTAGCAATTGTTGGTTTGGTTTTAGGAACATCCAGAACATTTAATAAGTTTTTGAAACCACTTTTTAAACATATTGATTCGGAATCTAAATATGTTGATTTCTTAAAGACGATGGTTAATTACTATATGAAAGTTCCGGAAGGTGATGTAAATGTAAAAGATCGTTTTTCGAGAGCTTTTGTTGTTACTGATAGATTAATAGATGCTGTTAAACCAGAAGTTATACAAGATTTTACAAATAAATTAATTATAAAAATGGATTCTGAACCGGATGATAAGCCGGTGCCAGATCACTATATTGAAAATCAATTGAAGACTTATCTGAATGATAATTTTGATGTTGATCCAGAAATACCATTAAAAATAGAATAATTATGAAATATTTAAAGGGATATAATGAATCAATAAGGTTGTATGATTTGCAAGTCTTCAAAGGGAGAAAGAGAAATTATAAAACTTTTGAATAATTTAAATGTAAATTATATACATCAAAAAAAAATTCAAAGATTGTAAATATTTATCAAATTTAATTTTTGATTTTTACTTACCAGATTATGATATTTGTATAGAGTATAATGGCGCACAGCATTATGAACCATTTGATTATTTTGGTGGAAAAGAATCTTTTGAATTAGTAGTTAAAAGAGATAAAATTAAAAAAAACTTTTGTAGAAAAAATAATATTAAGTTATTTACAATATCATATAAAAAAAATATAGAAAAAGAGATAAAAAAATAATAGAGAAATGTCAGCTGATAAATATAAAAAATTAACAGATAGAGAACACGTACTACTTAGACCATCTATGTATTTGGGTTCGATGAAACCAAATATTTCAAATAAATGGGTTTTTGAAGATGGTAAAATATTAAAGAAAGAAATTAATAATGTCCCGGCTTTTATAAAGTTATTTGATGAAATAATCACCAATTCCATAGATGAGAGTCGTAGAGATGGTAGTAGATTAAATGTTATTAAAATAAATATAGATAATGATATTGTAACCGTTTGGGATAACGGGGGAATATCTGTTGTAAAAAATAAAGATGATGAGTGGATTCCAGAGATGGTATTCTCTAATATGCGAGCAGGTTCTAATTTTTCAGATGATGAGAATAGAACTTGGGCAGGTACTAATGGTGTTGGGAGTTCTTGTGTGAATATATTTTCAGAAGAATTTAGAATATCAACTTGTGATGGTAAAAACCATTTTACTCAAGTTTTCTCTAAAAATATGAGTGAGAGATCTAATCCTATTATTAAGAAATCAAAAGCAAATCATACTGAAATAACTTATAAACCAGATTATGAAAGATTTGGTTTAAATGGTATTGATGACGATCATTTTAAAATGATTGAGAAAAGAGTTTATGATTTAGCTGCCTGTAACACACATTTAAAAATATATTTTAATGACTTATTGCTAAATTTTAATACATTTGAAGATTATATTAAGTTATATACGAGTGAATACTTCTATGAAAGTAATAAAGATAAAACATGGTCTATCGCAGTTGCACTTTCAGAAAACGGATTTCAACAAGTTAGTTTTGCTAACTCTACGGAGACTTATGATGGTGGTACACACGTTGACTACATAATGGGTCAGATAATCTCACAGATGAGAGAATTCTTCTTGAAAAAACACAAAGTTGATATTAAACCATCTGAGTTGAAAAATCATATGACACTTTTCTTAAACTCAACCGTTATCAATCCTAGTTTCTCATCACAAACAAAAGAGAAATTAATTACTGAGGTTAAAGAATTTGGTTCTACATTTGAAGTATCAACTAAGTTTATACAACAAATACTTAAATCCGAAATTGTAAACTCTATTTTAGATTGGATTCAACAAAAAAAGAATGCTGATGATAATAAATTACAAAGAGAGTTAAATAAAAAACTATCTAAGATTAAAGTGGATAAACTAATTGATGCTAAAGGTAAAGATAGATGGAAATGTTCATTGGCTCTTTTCGAGGGAGACTCTGCTTCTGGTGCTTTTAGAAAGTATAGAACTCCTGAAACAATGGGTGCTTTCTCATTAAGAGGTAAGTTTATAAATGTTTCTGAAATATCTAATCAAAAATTAGTTCAGAATACAGAGGCTGTTAACTTAATGGCGGCAATTGGTTTGAAATTAGGTCAGAATATAGAACTTAAAACATTAAGATATGGTAGAGTATTGATTTACACTGATGCTGATGTTGATGGTAATTCGATATCTGGATTATTGATAAACTTTTTCTACAAGTATTGGCCTGATATGTTCGAAAGAAGAATGATTTATAAGGTTGAAACTCCGATAGTAGTAGCAACACCTAAAGATAAAAAGAAAAAGAAAGCTCTTTTCTATACTCAAAGTGAGTACAATGATTGGGAATCTAAAACAGACTTAAAAGGTTGGGATGTTAGTTATAAAAAAGGTTTAGCAGCTTTGGTTGATGATGAGTATGGTGACATCATTAATAATCCAAAGTTAACACTTATAACTAAAGATGATGTCTCTGAAACTTCATTAGATGTTTGGTTTGGTAAGAATTCGGATTTAAGAAAGACTGAGTTATTAAAATGATGGAAGTTTTATTATATGGAGATTTCGGATATGAAATACTTTACATAAAATCACCAATTAGAGCAATTTATGATACAGTTGGTGATAATCACATGATAACTATCGAAAAGTCATCTTTAAAATCAAATAGTTTGATAGAACTATCTAATGGATATTTGATTATTCGATATAATCAATATGATAGACTTGGTAATATCATAAGGTCTGTCATTTTTAATATAGTTGATTTTGGTGAAAATGATCTTAATTACTTTTTCAAATTCTCAAAAATAAAAGATGTGTATTTTGATAGAAAAGAATCTAAAAAAGATTTAATTGATTTGGATAATTACATCAAATCTTATATAAGAGATTATAGATTAGATGAGATATTTGATTAATCTGAATTATTGAAGTAGATTTTTTGATATATAAAAGAAAAATCTAATTATGAGTTACACACCTACAACCTGGGACTACACAGTAAATTCAAAGAATGAAAAGATATATAAAGATCATATTTTAAATATTGTTCAAGAGAATTTATTAACCATTTCAAAGTTTATAGATGATTTTAGAGATGACGCTCGTTATGATATAACTATTGTTCAAGATAATGTTAATGCTAAAACAGTTCATGATCCAAGTGTTTCAATTATCGGAATGTTTGTTTCTAAAATTATTGAAGGACTTGGAGTTATATTTCCAGCTGGAACAGCGGCTGCTATAATAACAACTATTGCTTGTAAAATTATAAG
>Ga0315907_10001171_pt1 | contig 36149 bp, 69 predicted proteins | sample LakEriMetagenome_3_FD_203525 | JGI IMG/M metagenome (GOLD analysis project Ga0315907, IMG submission 203525) | Freshwater fungal communities from buoy surface, Lake Erie, Ohio, United States - Buoy 12 MA123 | ecosystem: Environmental > Aquatic > Freshwater > Lake > Lake biofilm | place: USA...
GTTTCCAAAAAATCAGTATAACTAGCTCTACCAAAAACTTCAGTCTTACCTTTATAAGTTTGTTTTATTATATATACTTCACGATAAATTGTTAAACCAGCACATATACTGTATGTAGACCATAAACCATCAAAACCACCATTATAGACTATTAGCTGTTTATTTTTATACTTTGCAATACCGTATATTGTCGCATCTCTACCTTGTTCAACTTTAGTTATTTTGACATACAATTTTACTGTATCAATTATCTTTTCTTTAATTTCTTGACCAAAAGAAATATTAATAGCAAATAAAAACGCTATAATTAAAAAAACTTTCATAATTTATTATTATTTGTGTAACACTAGTTAAGTAATGTAATATTACCTTTTCTTTTGAACTCTCTAGCTGGAGCCATATCACATGGTGCGAACAACAAAAAGTTAACGTCATCTTTCGTTTTAATTGGAAGACGCATAATGCTATCCAATGGATAGATTTCTTCATTGTTAGTTTCAATGACTTTCAAATCTGCTAAATATGGTTCTCTATGTAGTGACCATTCATATTCAATCATTTTGACTTTTAGTGTAAAAGTTTCGTTGTCGTCAACAATCTGAAGATTATGTTCTTCATTGAAATTGTATTCTTCCCAATTAATCATCTTTTCTTAATTTACGTTCACCATCAATAATCCACCATGCTACCAAACTAAACCCAATTAGGGCTATAATACCTATCGCTACCATATTAATCTAATGTTTGCCACCTAACTATCCTAGGGTTAACATATTTAGGCATGTTATTTTTTACTAAGTTAATTATGTCTTGACTAGCTGAATCAGATATTGTAAAATCTAACACCTCAATTTCAACCAACTGGTCATAAACCTCAACAATCTTTATCTTTACATAAATATTATGTTTTATGACATCAGACCCATCATTCTCAGTGTAAAACGCTAACTTATCGTGATAAACACCTAGCTGACCTTTTTTTAATACTAATTTCTTTTTGAAAGCGTTAGACATTCTTTCAAAAAATGTTTGTTCTTTAAAGCTTTCCATATTATTTATAATCTAAATCATGTGAATCAAATGTGTTATCATCGTAATCATCTTTACGTCTAGGTTTATACGAATCTTCATGCATAGCTTTTATGTTAGCTAAGTTAATAGACAAACGTTTAACGTCATCTTGTAGCGTTTTAATTTCTTCCAATTTCGCCTCAAACAAATCAAACGATGCTTTGATTAATGATTTCTCATTATCAGTTAAGTCTTCCACCGAAACAGTAATTGCTTTTGCCATTTCTTTGGTATAGCGTTCTTCTAAAGTCTCCATATTAAATAATTTCTCCACGTTCTATTTGTTTTTTTCTTTCCAACAATTCTACTTGTTTTTCAATTTTTGCTCTAACTTCTGCTTTTGTATACCCTTCGTATTCAATATCAAAAGGTATAGTAAAAACCCATTTAGGTTTTGTTATCGTAATTTTATCACCAAATAAAAAGTATTTTTTTCTAGTGCGTGTTTCAAGTCCTTCATAAAACAATGTTTCATAAAAGTAACCAAACTCACCTTGATACATTTCAACTTCATATTGAAAAGTTCTACCATTTACGTTAATTTCTTTCATAATCAATAACCGCTATAAGTGTTACGTTCAAACCAATATTCATTCAATCTAGGTTGTGTAACCCATCCATCTCTGAAATAATTTTTATACATATAAAATTCAGCTTCACCTAAAGAACCAAATGTTAATGCTTCGTAATTATTATTTTCAATGACATATATTTTTCTCCAACCCCAAAACTTTTTACGTTGGATATACCATTTAATTTTAGATAAATCAGATGGGTTTTCAGATATTAACCTATATTTTTCCATGGGAATTTATCAAATGGTCTAATATAAGCCAAAATTAATGATAATATAATTCTAACTGGTATAAAACCACTCACATTAAATAAAATAAAAGCAATAAACATACCAGCAGATAGTAACAAATACCAAATTGCAACATTAATTAAATATTTCTTCATAATCTTAGTTTTTTGAATAATAAATATTATCTGGGTAATCCCCGAAAACGAACTTAGTTACATGACATAACCAAATTTTGTTTGGCCCATGTTCAGCATCATTAAAGTAGTTACCATTACTTTCGTGAGTTAAAGTATTGCAACCGTCAAATGGTTCTGCACCAAACTTAACATCAACGCTATTTGTTTGATTAGATAAAATATCTAATAACTTATCAGCACCAGCGACCATTTCTAATTCTTCTTTATCGCCTTGCCATTCTGGTAACACAATGTACCATTTATTATTCTTTTCTTTTTCGAATTTAAAAGTTTTTGCTTCCATTTTTTTCTTTTTTTAATTTATAAAACAAATTTATGAAATTATTTTAACTTATCCAAATCTTTTTTATCAAAAGTTATTTTTATTTCAGTAAATAGACTCATAATCATAATTATTGTCGCTAAAAAATCCATATCACCAGCAAATAATAAAATTGCTAACGTCATCTTTGGTGCATACCAAGCACCTAATAACAAAAACACACCAATACAACACAAATAAAACAACTCCAACATATTTTTTTTTATTATAATACAACAATACTACCCCATATACTATAAAGTATAAGACATATTATAATAACCCAACTTAAAAATGGTGATTGTTCATAAAAGTTAATTGGGTTTTCATAACCAAAAAAGAATCTTACAAGTCTATTTTTCATAATTTTAATTTTTCTTTACCATAACAGTAGAATAAAAATATCTCTTTTTTCCTTTAATTTTAATTCTATCTTGAAGGAAACCAATTTTATATGGTAAAATTTCTTCAATTATTCCAGTTTCCAACCCTTTACCAAATACATAATAAACAGTATCACCAACCTTCAAAAGATTACCTTCAATATCAACAATACCTTGATAATATTGAATATTAAAATGAGACATATTACCATAATTTTTTTTATACTCTCCAATCAATGATTCATCAGTAGGTGTTGGTAAATTATTTAATATTTTTTCTCGTTCACTCCATTTCATAAATTTATTTTTTAGTAGCCAAGAGAGGACTCGAACCTCTATGAACTATAGTTAATGTTAGTTGGCACTCTTAACGAGGACACGTCTTAATATTTTCATTAACCTTATTGGAATGTGCTACGTGTCTGCTTGTTTATCCAACTTGTATATCGTAACCTCCTACCCATTCCATTCTCATCGACTTTAATTTAGCGTCTCCCTTTCCGCCACTTGACTATGTATCTGTCTCTCCAGATTGTCACCTACTTTTAAGCCTCTAAGTTTTCGTTCTTGTCAAGGTGAGGCAATTAATCACGCTGTGATTGTTGTTAGGACTGGATTCGAACCAGTAAGATAGATGGGATACTCGTTTATCACATTTCCTCCATTCTATCACGTAGCTTACACCACCGTTGCGTCTTTCCAATTCCGCCACCTAACAATAAATCGGATTCTTATTAGGTTATCCGATGTCCCTAGCTAGTTCGAACTTATAGGGGAGAACCGCTCCGTCACCAGCATCTAAATATCTGGGAGAGGTTAAGCGGAACCCAATGTAGTTAGGAAGGGATTCGAACCCTCAACTCTACATGTCATTTCGAGTTTTTCGTTGTCGGAATGCGTTAATGACATATACATTCACAGCTCCATGTGTTTTCCAATTGCACCACCTAACTATCATAACTTTTTTTACACTAGTTACCCCCTTATTCTTCTACAAATGTATAAACTATTTTTCACATTTGCAAATATTTCTTTAAAAATGTCCATGATTCTTACAATTTCCTTTGTGTGTTAACTAGTAAACTCTACTTTCACCAGCACCAGCACGATATTCTAGGTATTCACAACCATCAATAGTAATAACGTTATAATCACCAATCTGTCCACTCTTACTTGACCCTTCAATTGGTTGTTTTGGTCCACATGCTACCATACCCATGGCACATACCATAATAAATAATACTTTTTTCATCTTATTTTAATTTTAATCAAACACATCAATCATTGCTTCAATTATGTCTCCCATAGAATCCATAATAGCACCTCTAAAACTACGTGATAGTATGAATAACAAAACTATTATTCCAATAATCACTAACAAAACTATTAACCAAGTACTCATAACTTAATATTCTTCGTAGGATGTTTCACCTGGTTTCAGACCCAACACATCTTTAATATATCCTTCACCGTTTCTTACAACTTTAAGTCGTTTTTTAGGGCAATTTAATTTAACACCAGTTCTTTCCAATTGAGATATAACATCTTCCATTTCTTCATCAGACATGTTATTAGCTGCTTTCATGTTATCACTTACAAACTTTGATGCAGCTTTTTGTTGTTCACAATTGCAAACATAAACATTTTCTTTTCTAGTTTGGTCCATACATGATACTAAACCACCTAAAACCAATATTAACAATAATACTTTCATAATTATTTATTTTTTAATTTATTTAATTTTGCTTGTGCTTCAGCTAGTTTACGTTCAGCTTCTTTTATAGCATATTCAGCTCTTTGTTTTTCACGTCTAGCTTTTTCTTCTAACTTCTTTTGTTTAGCTTTTTCAACACGTGCTGTTTCGTCAATTACTTCAATACCAGTCACAGTTAACTTAATTAAATCTGGTATTGGATAGTCTGGAAAAGCATTTGCAAACCAAGTGATTGTACCTCTAGCACCACCAGTTTTTCCATAGATTTTAGCTTTGTTGATATCATCAACCCAAGTTGCTCCACCACCTCCGTAACCTTTTGCACGAAAATATTGTCCTTTACTGTTTCTTACAGCGTATAAAATAAGCATATTATTGATTTCCATAATTACTCTCTGATTAATTTATACTCAACTGTATCTACAACAGTTACTTTACTTTTTTGATGGATTGGATTGTTACAAGTTCCTTTATGTGTTCCCCAATCACAATTAGAACCATGAAAATACCCAATATATTGACAACCATCAATTGTTATTTCTTCTACATCGCTACCATTTGTATTTATAATAATACCAGTAGATGTTTTAGTAACATTAGGTTCATTACAACTTACAAGTGTAATTAAACTTACCAATAATAAAACTTTTTTCATATCTTTTAATTTTATAATACAAATGTAAGAATAATTAATCGTTATTCCAAGGATTTATTAAAAATTCTTTTAAAAAAGCAATAATTAATGATATTGGTGATAAAATTACATTCATTACACAATGAAGTCTTCGTTCATCCTCAAAACCTCCAAAATTATAACCTCTATACCACTCACGTTTATGATTTATCCATAAACCCACCACTATCCAAATAAAAATAGTCATTATAATAATTGTTATTTCCATTATATTTTATTTTAATTTAAAACCAACCTGGAGTTTCTCTATTTTTCCAGTTGGCAAAGCCTTTCTTTTCTTGTCTGTAATATTCTCTATATGATGCAACTGCATCGCCTACTTTACATTCGATAGGCATAGCCAAAGCAAATGGAGTAATATCACCTTTCTCTGGTATGTTAGGTTTATGTATTAAACACCATTCAATAACATCTTGAGATTTGTGTCGTTTATCATAACGATGTGTGTATTCAGCGCACAACTCTAAACCTAAATCACATAACCAAATGTAATTCTCATAACACTCACGAGCCCAAATAGCGCATGGGTGATTTTTGTGTGATAACTTATAAGGTATATCATATGTTGATTCTACCATATGATGAACGCCACATAATAATTGTGCGTATTCCACACACATTTTTGTACTATGTTTGTCTACGTGATACTGAGCACATTTCTTAGGGTCTAAATCTAACACAAATATATTCATAATTTTTAATTTTATAATACAAAAGTAATTATAATAAATTAAAAAAACAAATTTTTAACTTTTATTTTGGATTATCTTCATCCTTCATAATTTCACTTATAGATATCACTGTAAAAGTTAATCCCATTATTATAAAAATAATATGTCTAAAACCATAATGTATTGTCGGTGGGGTATCATATCCACAAGCAATATGACGACACATTTTACCACCTTTACATTCCCAATCTCCAAATAATTCTGGATTCATTCCAGGTATAAACGAAGCACCCATAATAATTATGAACACTAATGCTAATTTTAATTTATTTTTTAATTTCATAATTTTTAGTTTTTAATTATTAATTCTTCACCAGTTAAAGCAAAAAACAAGTTTTGAAGTTGGTGAACATATTTAATATTTGGTAACATGCAAGAATGCTTATTTACAGATAATTCAATACCTACTAATCTTTCCCATGATAAATAAGTCCAATCATTGCAAATAGATAATGTTTTCCAACCATTTTCACATTTTTTAAATCCAAACTTTAATAACCATTCTTCTGTTAGTGGTATTGGTCTAATAAATTCATCAAATTGGCTAACACTATTATATTTATCTACATCACAAGAAATAACAGATTTACTGTTTGGAAAATCTCTATCATTTCTTTGTTGAATACTTGTTATAATAAGTGGTTGATTTTTATAATTAGGAAGTAATTCATTTTCAACCATAACATAATTTCCAATCCTTAATTCACTTGCTTTCATATATTTTATTAATTAGTATTTACTATAATACTTCTGATATAATTGTCGCAGAATAAATCTAATAATTCTGCTTCAAAATCAATATTATTTAAAAATTTTTTTGATATAGGTAGATATATGGTTACAAACTCATTTAATAACTTTGTAATTTCTTTAACATTTATTTTATCAAAAATATCATCTTTTATATTATTAGATAAATAAAATTGTTGGTTTTTATCAGTGATTTCATTCTTATCAACAATATATAAAACATCACATATATCCAAAATTATTTTTCTAATACAAGGAGCTAAAAACTGTATTTGTAACAATCCATCATTAAAATCAATCTTATTTAAAAAATATAATAATTTTTCTCTATGAAGACCTTGTTGTTCATACAAAAAACCAACATTTTCCCAGTTAATTTCATTAATTTTATTTTTTTCCATTTTTATTTTTTTTTGTTTTTATTATTTTTGTTTTTATACCAAGTTTCAAATGAATTGAAAGTCTGAACACCAGTATCGAAATTTCTTTGTCTTCCAGCATTAAAAGCCATCTCTAAATCTTTTTTATAAAATGTTTTACGTTTATATTTTTTCAATATTATTTTCATAGTTTTCTATTTTTTGTTTTACTTCATTTAAAAACTGAATAGTATTATATAAATCAATCATTTCATCTACTGCTATTAACGCACATAATTGTGCGTTTGGTAAATCGTAATAACCTTTACTCTCTTTTAATGATTTGTAAAATTTATCTACTAATTTTTCTCTTTACTCTCATTAATACTTTCAATTAATTGTTTTACTTCTGTTACATCACAATTATAAACATCTTCTAATGTATTTACACATTTATTTAACATTTGCAATAACTCATTTGCTTTTGTATCTTTTATTGCTTTATCAAATAATAATTGTATTTTATAATTTGCCATTTCACTTGTACCCCATTTATGGTGTATTTTTATTAATTCATCTTGCACATTCATTTTAAATCTATTTATCGTTAATATTTATATAACCTACTATTACACCTAAACCAGTAACAGCACTACCCGTGTATAATATTTCAGCTTTACCTATTGGTTCCCAGTTACAACTAAAAGCTTTATATACACATTTAATTTCACCTATTATCAATATAACCCATATTATAATAGGAATTAATAGTTTTATCATCTTATTTAATTTTTAATTTATAATACAAAGGTATGTATAATATTTCAATTAAACAAATTAATGTTTATATTTTTCCAATATTTTTAATGATTTTTCGTTAACGCTAACAATACCACTTTCAATTAATTTTAAAATTTCATTTTTTTCTAAATAAGGTGCAGCAATTTCAGTTATTACTTTAAATTTATCACCATAAATTTCAATACCTTTAGAAATTTTTAAATCATTATCTTTATATTTTAATAAATTATTAGGTTTAATCTCATATATAAATTCACCATCAGTGTAATCTGGATAATAAACTTTTTGTTTACCATCTTTCTCATAGATAATTTTATATTTGTTATTCTCACAAGTTTTATATGTCACTTCTTTATTTCTATGTAAAAAAGCTAACTCTAATGAACTTCTAAAATACAATCCATTGTACCAACCACAGAAATGACTAATATTATTTAATTTAGAAATATATTTTCCCCTATCTAAATTGGTTGAATGATATTTATTAAGGCTACTACCTATTTTAAGTTTAGTTTCTTCAGAATGTTTTAATGTACCATTTTTTCTTTTCGAATCAATGATTTTAGTTTGCCATTCCGAATCCCTATCAACAATTTTACCTTTATTAGCTGCACTAATTTTATCTTTAACTAAATCTAACAAACTAGGATTTGTTACACCATATTTTAACATATTAGAATTCTCCCAATTTTTTTGTTTATTTTCTTGGTTGGTGTTTAAGATTCGTTTTGAAATATGTTCTTTTGTTTGGGCTTTACCTTTCCAGTAATCACGTTTAATGGTTTTATCATTATTTCGACATTCTACTGAACAACTTTTTAAATATCCAGTACCAGCATTTCTATAAGTAGTTTCATTACCACAAACACTACATATACCTTCACCTTCTTTTTTTAGGTATTTGTCATAGTATTCTCTACCATTTAAAAAATGTTTAGCATTAACATGCGTTGTTAACCCTTTTAATGAGTTGAACTCTTCATTACAAATTTTACAAGTTTCCATATCTTTTTAATAATAAATATATAGAACTTTGTAAAAGTTTCAAGTATCATCTTAACAACGTGCTTGTCATTGTGATAAACAGCACATGTTCTTGGGTCAGTATCTAAAACAAATATATTCATAGGATAAATGTAATAATAATTTTTTAATTAACCAATTTAAATTCGATTATATCTAATAAATTTGTGTAATCTTCATCTCTATGTTTAATGTTTTTACCATAAAGATAACTTCCTTGTGCTTGAGTAAGCTTATCATAAACTTCAATTGAGTTACCACCTACGGTACCTAATGAAAATTCATAGTTTTCATTGTTAGCGATGATTTCTTTTAAATCTTTGTTCAATACTCTGTTGTTGAAATATGTTTCCATGACTATTATTTTTAATTATAATACAAATGTAAATAATGTTTTTGACATATGCAAATAAAAAAAGAGGGTTATTCACCCTCTTTTTTGAACATCTTCTCAACTGGCATCGTTATGAGAATCACCAAATGTGTTAATAGTGATAAGAACACTAAAAATGGATATGGTGATTGAAATAAAATATGATGTCCCCATATAAATACTAGGTTCAGTACCACCAAAGCTAGTATTTTTAATATTATTTTTCTCATTAGTTATTTAATAATACTGGTGTTTTACCATCAGTGATAATAACTTTGTTATTACTATAACGGATAGCGTTAATCCATTTTTCTTGTAACACCTCTTTGGTTAAACCTTGAGATTTGATTCTATCAGCTTCAGCATCAATTTTAGCTTGTTCCAACTTCATCTTAGATACTTCTAACTCGTTTTTAACACGATTAGCTTCTTGAATAGCGTTGTTTCTAGCTTCAATTGCTTTTTCCATAGATTCTGGTGGTGTTAATCCAGACGTTACTTCTTTAAGTTCAAAGAATTTTTTACCAAATTCTTCACGTAGTCTTTCTTGTACCTTAGATTCAAAAGAGTTTAAGTTATTCATAAGTGAATCTGTACTATAATTCCTTGCTTCTTCACGATAAGCGTTAACTACTATTCTATTTAATATACCTTTCTCAATGTTGTCCATCATTACTTCTGGTTCAGCAACACCAAAATGTTTGTAATTAAATACGATTTCAACACCTTTACCTCTAATTGGTTGATATTGGTAAACTGGGTCTACAAAAAACTTACCAGCGTCTTTTGCGTTAACTTTAACACCATCACAGTCACCACTAGTTTCAAACATTGGAACTTGGTATAATTGAACACCAGCCCACATTGTGTTTTGTTTACCAGTCACGACCTTGAAATCAGACTTACCATTTCTACCATAATTTTCCATTAGAACACCTTCATAATTTGGTTCTACTCTTGAACACGATGCTAATACAACTACTAACATTACTAATCCTAAAACTTTTTTCATTCTTTTTTCTTTTATTTTATTTAAACTTTATTATTTGCTTACTCTATCTAGGTTTTCAGCTACCCCTACTTTATTATTTCTAATAAAATGATTAAATTCACTTAGAATAGTCATTACATTTGGATAAGGTTTAGTTTCCTTATTAAAAGCTTCAAATTTAATTGAAATGTGATGTATAAATTCAATTGCTTTATCAACATTAACGTTATGACAAATTGGTTTATAACCAATAGCTATTTTAGTTTCTTTGTTGATATCTTCAAAATGAAAATTACCATCTTTTTGATTGTATTCAATTCTTACATTCATAGATTATTAATTTAAGTAAAACATTCCTAATTCACCAATTGACATTCTTTTTTCAATTATTTTTGATTCATGACATAATAAAGCGTCTTCAAAAGTCTTTATGTTTTTATTAACATAAATTAATTGCTCTCTAAGAATTATCTTTTCTAATTCATCTGTTGTTTCTTCAACTACATAATTAATTGAATCTCTAACATTTTTTAATTTGATTAGATTTGACCATACTTCACCATGTGAAAATTTTAGATAAACATCATCTAAATCAAATAACTTTTTATTAATATTCATAATTTAAGTTTTTAATATAAAACTAAGGTACGGATTTTTTTTGACAAAAACAAGTTTTTTTTTACTTGTTTATGAAATCTATCAATCCATTTACATCGTAGATAACAGTTTTACCATTGTCATCATCAGTAAAGTCTGCAATTCCATTCAAAATTTCAAGTCTAACAGCTTTTTTATGTTGCTTGATACATTCTTCTAGATAACCCTCAATTAATATTGCTAATGGGTTGTTTTCGTCACGTAGCGATGTTAAGATGTCGCTAGTCATTTCTTTTGGTGTTTTCATTGTTTATGATTTTTAATTATAATACAAATGTATACAAATTCCTGGAATTATGCAAATTATTTTTTATTTTTTTTCATAATTTCTTCAGTTTGTCTTTGAAACGTAGTTACAGCAGCAACTATTTTACGACAATCTTCATCAGATAACGTGTTAGCATCAGCTAACATATCCTTGATACCTCTAGTGTTTAAGTTGAAATAAAGATTTTTCAACTCATTCAATTTAAGCATTGCTCTTTGAACTGGTGTCGCTTTACCATCTTGTCTTTCGATATCTTTATCTATCTTATCTTTACCATACCATTTAGGTAATTCTTTGCCAGTTTTCTCCTTTTTAACGGACTTTTTCTTTAATGGTGACTCTACCACTATCTCAACAAGTTTACCTTCTTCCTCGTCCTCTAAATAAGGTTCTTCGACTTCAATTTCTATTTCTTTATTACCACTAACTTTGATTTCGTTCTCTGACGCTAATCTAAGATATTTGTCAACTAAATCTTTTTTTGTTAAGATTAGACCTTCAAAGATTTCAGTTAGTAATTCAACTGTACGTTCATTTAATGTACCTTCTTCTGATAGCTTGTATAGAACTGAAAAAGGTAATTTTATTTCATCAGTAAAGATTTCTTTTAAGTCAGAATCTTTATCAATAACACCCAATGTTAAGGTAGTTGAAAACGTTAAATCTGTGATTTTTTTAATCTCTGTTGCCATAACTTTTAATTTTATAGTACAAATGTATATAAAAACCTGGAATAAAACAAATGTTTTTTAAAAAAAATCAAAAAAAAAAACCATCATAACGATGGTTTTTAATTTAAAGTATGTTTTTATTATTTTGTGGCACCTGGGTTTTTAATTACGTTGTACAATCTATCGGCATCTTTCAATGTTAAACGTCTTACAACATTAACACCATTTACTTTTTCCTTTTTATTTAGAATTTCACGTCTGTATTTAGATACAATTGTATCTTTTTCAACATCATCAGCATTAGCATTTAAAATACCAGCTGAAATCAATATTTGTGTATATTTGAAGGGTTTACCTGGACCAACTGAATTTCGTATCTCAATTGTTTGAGTGTCTAATTTTTCTTTTTCATCTGATGAAAGACGCTCGTAATCATCATCATTTGATGAATTTGGTTTATCTTTAGACTTTTTTTTAGCTTTTGCTTTTAAAGCTTTATCACTAACTTCATCTAATTCGAAAATAGATTCTCTAAGTAATTTTTTTATATCATTTTTAGTCATAGCTCTTTTTTAATATAAATATCTTAAAAACTATAAAACAATATAATTTCTAATGAAATTATCTAAATTATCTGGTGTATCTATTAACCCATTCATTTCTGATGGGTCAATAGATATTTCTTTACCAGTTAATATGTATAATTTTTCTTGTACTTCAACTATAATATTATTCAATTCGACAGATTTAATATCAGCCCATTTATCAAATATCATTCGTTGCTGTTCTTCGTCTAATGAAAATATCGTTTCTAATTGAATTAAAACATCTTTCAATGACACGTCATTTCCAGTTGATATTTCTTTCAACTTGTATGATACGTATGTAGATAAGGTAAATTTATAATTATCATTCAAATATTTTAAAACGATTTGTTCCATTAAATTTCAGTATATGCAGATACAATCTTTTTATTTGTTCTAAGTTTAATTAAACATTTCTCTTTGATTTGTCTAACTCTTTCTCTAGTCAAAGAAACCATTTCACTTACTTCTTTAAGCGTTTTAGGTTCACCACCATCTAACCCAAATAAAGCTTCTATAATAATCTTTTCATTTGGTTTAAGCACGTTTAAACTTTCTCTAACTTCACGTTTGAAATCAGAGTTTACTGTTAAGAAATCAGTTGCTTGTGCTGTAGGGTCGTTTATTATTTCATGTAACGTTAAACCATCGCCATCATCACTCATTGGGCTATCCATTGATAACATTCTAACTGAATTTAATTCACCCAACAATTTAAATGATTCATCACTTGTCTCAATAGCTGCCTCATATTCGTTAACATGATAACCATTTTGTTGTTCTAAATCAGACAACACTTTATTAAGTTTAATCATAGATTGAACTTTATTGAATGGCAATCTAATCATTTTACCATTTTTACCAATATACTCAACGATAAGTTTTCTAACCCACCAAACAGCGTATGAGATGAACTTTAAGTTTCTCTCTGGTTGAAATCTATCTACAGCCAATACCAATCCGATATTACCCTCATTGATTAAATCTGCTAAATTTAAGTTTGTTGTTAAATATTGTTTTGCAACAGTAACAACAAATCTTAGGTTTCGATAAATTAATTCATTTCTAGCAGCCTCATCGCCATTATGCGCTCTTAATGCACACTCATATTCTTCTTCTGCTGTGAATGGTTTTGCTTGATAGATATCTCTTAAATAAAATTTAAGTGAATTGTCATCAATGTTAGCGATTGTTGTTACGATTTTAATTTGTTTCATACTCTCTATTTTACTTTTTTAAATTATAAATTACGTTCTAATTCTCTTTTTAAATCCTTTTCTTTTATGGATTCTCTTTTGTCATGTAGGTTCTTACCTTTAGCCAAACCAATCTCTAACTTTATGAATCCAGTATTAGTTAATATAACCTCTAATGGAACAATAGTCAAGCCTTTTTGTGAAATTTGTTGCTTTAATTTAACGATTTCTTTTTTGTTCATAAGCAGTTTTCTATCCCTAATTGGTGTGTGGTTGTTGTGTTTACCACCCTCTTTATGTTCTGCTATATGCATACCTTTAATAAAGATTTCATCGTTGGCGATGAAACAATAAGCTTCTACTATTGATGCTTTTCCAGCGCGAATAGATTTAACTTCTGAACCAACTAATTTGATTCCAGCAATGAATTTTTCTAGTATACTATATTCATAGTATGCTTTTTTGTTACTAATAATTGATTTCATTTGATTTTATTTTAAGACCTAATTCTTCTAACCCTTTATCATGACAATCTCTTACTGCTTTCATACCATATTTTGTTGCAATAGACTCTAATGCTTTGGCGTGGTAAGCTTCTTCTGGTTCAATCACTTTAAACAATTGTAATAAATCATTTGGTGTGTTTGAATCTTTAATTATAACCCTCATTCTTTTAAGCGATAAACCCTCAGCATAAGCACCAATAGCGGCAGCTGTTTTCATATCACAAATACATGGAATTGTATTTCTCCAATACCTACCATCTTTGGTTGATTTCTCGTACTTTTCAATCCCTCTGTTTTCTAATATTACTTCGACCATATTAGCGTGATTAGCTTCTTGGGAAGCTATATTCATAAAAGTGTTGTATGCTAAATAATCATTTTTACAATAAGTTTTAGCAAAATTAATAAAACGTTCTTGTGCATCTTTTTCATTGTTATAAAGACCAACAAGCCAATGCTCAAGTTTTTCCTTGTCATTTAAACACTTTTGCCACCAATCTTCAGTTATTGATTTCATTCGTTTTTATTTTTAGAGTTTGACCTAACACCATCACATGAATCTTCACACCATCTAATAGTTCTTGCTACTATTACGTTTGTTGTATGTATATCACAACCCTTTTTCATTAAATCAGCAAACTCTTTTATCGTGTATTTATCCATTGTGTGTTTTACTGCAACTTTTATAGCACCACCACATTTAGGGCACGTTGCAACTTGAACTTTTACCATTCTTAAATCTTCTTCTTTATTCATACTGCAAAGGTAGATATTAAATTTGAAACTTCCAAATTTTTTTACGGCTTTTTTGCCGTAGCGATATCTCCATCAATATAAAGATACTCACCAGTGGTTCCTAAACAATCAATTAATATCAAATTAGGTAGTTCTTTCATCAACCCTAATTTAGCAACAGTTGTGTGACCTACAACATATACTATATCATCCAACGCATCGGATAATAACGCTTGTGGTCTAACCCATATCGGTGGTTGAGTAACATCGTTACCAGTTTGTGACCAATTATCACCCATAGTAAAACCAAAATATCTTGGTTGTGCTATAAACTTCTCGTTAATACTATTCTCTAAATCAGATATATCAATACCAGTGTTACTAGCCCATGTCTTTGTAACACCAGCATGTGTAAATACAAAGATATCATGTACAAAACACATCTGCATCAATGGCAACGCTTCTTTAAGTATCTCATTGATTCTTTTAGAAGCACCATATTGGTAACCAGAATAAGTTTCTGGTATGAATCCCATATAATGTGTGTCGTGGTTCCCTATTAATAAAATAACCTTATCCATATTTGTCTTCTTAAACTCTATAATATTTAAGAAATTATCAATTTGTTGTTCAGCTGAAATATCATCATGAGAATCGAAATAATCACCCATAAATATGAAATGGTCTACTTTATCTATTTCTTTTTCAGCTATTTGGGCCCACTGTGTTCTACCATGCAAATCACCTATGGCCACAATACGTTTTATTATCATATTTTATTATTTTAAGTTTATAACACAAAATTACTAATTTATTTTTTATCAAACAAGTTTTTATTATTTTATTATATATTTATTATAAAATAACATGAATAAAACCGAAACTAATGAATTTTAATGAGTTTATAAAAGAAAACTATAATACTTTAGGTATGAAAAAATGTGTTGAATTATTAAATACGACTAAGGGTAAGGTACAAACAATAGTTAAAAAAAATAATTTAAAAGTAGATAAAAAATCATTAAATAAAATATTAAGTGATTCTACCCTTAAAACTGGGGATAAATGTAATGTTAGTATTATTAATTTTACTGAAAATATTAATAAATATAGTGTTTATTTATTAGGTTTGTTATGGGCTGATGGTTATATCGCTAAAAACACTAAACAAAGATATAACATCAATATAGAGTGTCTTAATGAAGATATGGAATTTTTTAAAACTATTTTAGATAAAATAGGTAAATGGAATTATTATACTAGAAAAAGAGGTGATTGGCAAACAATCACAAAAGCAAATACTTGTAATAAAGAATTATTAGAATATTTATCCAAACATGATTATAATAATAAAAGTGTAGCCTCACCATGTTTAATAATTAAAACTATTCCTAATAATCTTTTAAAATATTTTTTATTAGGTATTATTGATGGTGATGGTTGTTTTTATTTTAATAAAAAACACTTTTTAAGACAATTTAGTATATGTGGTTCATTAAATCAAGATTGGACTGCTTTTGAAAAAATTTTTAATGAATTAGGTATCGTATATAAAATAAGTAGAAGACCCAATAACAAAGGTGGGTCTTCATTAATAAGAATATTGAATAAAAATAATATTAAAAAATTAGGTGACTATATTTATAATACTATTTCTGATGATAAAATTGGGTTACCTAGAAAATATGCTAAATATTTAGAAATAATAGGTTAGTCACCACAAGCTACTATTTTCATATTAATTAAATTTTGGTTCTTGATGGAAAAAAGGACCTAATTCCTTTTTCTTTTTTATTGGTTTAAGTTCATCTGGTAAGTATTCACCAAATTCTCTTACCATGTTTATTTTAGCTAGTATATGATAATTGTATTCTATATCAAAATTAAAAGCTAATATATTCCAAGCAGCACCTTTTGACATACCTTTATTAACGTTGCTTCTAACATTCCAATCAGTTATATTAGCTTTAGCTTTATTAAACATGGTTTGTAATTGTTGATTGGTGATAACCTCAGCAATCTTTTTAGCATCAGCTCTATTCATTTTTAAAAGTTTTTTCTAATTCTGTTACATCATCTACTTTAACCCATTTATTTCTTCTTGTAGAGAAAATACACCAATCGGTTTCACTTAGTCTTCTATAAACATTGTAATGACCATTATCATTAATATAAATGATTTTATAGTTATGGTCTTCTACTTTTAATATTTTCATACATTAATCTTTTCTAAAATTTCATTGTTTTCATATAAACCAGCCATAGACTTAGCAAAAAATACTTTATCAGTAGTCATACCTTCAGTTAATTCAGCCAATTCAATATTACCATCAAGTATTTCTAAACGTTTTGCGTATGAAGGACCAGTAATTTCCCTAACAAACTTGAATCTTGATGGCCTATCTTTCAATGAATCATCTATTTTATCAATGTCGTTGCATGTCATAACGAAAAATACTTGATTGTATTCATTATAAACGCCATCTAACACAGAAAGTAACACATCAAATGTAAATTTAACTTCGTTATGTTTCATTATACATTCTCTTTTGTTAAAATAGTTATCAAAATCTTCAAATAAAACAATACATCTTTCTGGAACATCAGCAAACATGCTTAATATATCAAAATTATTATACTCTGGGTTTAAAAATATTGAATATATAGGTAAATCATATTTCAATGATAAGTATTTTATCAATCTAGTCTTACCAGTTCCAGGTTTTCCATACAATAAAGCGCTAGTTTTACCGCAGTTATTTTCAAACATAGTTTCAATATCTTTTTCAATGTCCTTATACTGCTTATCGTCAATATAAACTTTAGGATTACTTTCTCTAGTCATCTGCCCTAACTTATCTGAACCCCATGGCATAAGAGCCATTACATTGGTGTGTAATTTATTGTTAGCTATTTCTTTAACGATAGACTCAAGTTTTTTCCTATGCCATCTGAAATAATAAATTTCAGATATCAATTCTTTTGATTGCCAACCAGCTGTCAACAATCTTTCGCTTCTTGTAAAATAAATTGGAATACCATTTAAAAAAGCAAAAGCGCTATAAGTACTAGGGTACTTTTTATTTATTGACAACTCATTATTGATTTCAAATTTATATTTCAATTTTTGAACTATTGGTAACATGTTTTTACTCAAATTATCATCCAACCTAAAATGTTGTGAGATGATAAACTTAAAAAACGCCCAAACTGAAACTAATGAACCAGTGATTACACCGATTAAACTCCAAATTCCCATTATATTTTAGATTTTACGTGTTCTATACTTTGTATTAATTTATCATTTTCGTTATTCAATGATACTAATATCTTTCCATCACCATTGTACTCCCAACGTACAATAAATTCTTTTAATTTGATAGCGCCAGATTTAGGTCCATCTGAACATTCACTATCATTATGTACAATAAATTCACTCATATTTAACTTTTATTAATTGTTTATAATCAACTATTGGTCTGCTCAAAAAGAAAGAGTCATCAAACTTATATAAAACATCATAGTAAACAACCCAATCACCTTTTTTAATCGCAGTATCTAATCTATCTAAAAAGATAGAGGGGGTGAATATCTTACCATTACCCCCAATTACTTCAACTTTTTCCATATTAACAACGATAAACTACATCACCTTCGTTTCTATTTAAGTTACTAGGTGTGTGAATTTCATTTAGTAATTGCTGATGTTTATCATCACCCATACTTGGGTCAATCTCATGTTTAAACACTAGCGCTAAATGTTTTTTTATCATTTCAGTCTCTTTAGGACCAATCTCTTTAGGGTCTGAAACTTCAAAATACCCCATTAGCCAATACGCAAAATCTCTACTTCCCATTTTATTTTTTTTTTTATTATTTATATTCCCATTTAAATCCACCACTACTTTTAGTTTTACCAGATAAACAATTAATAATTGCTGTTCTACTAATATTAGTAATCAATGAAGCTTTACTAATACTTTCAAACTCATTAATTATATTAGAGTTAACATCAATCTGTAAAATATATTTAGTTTTTTGTTTTTTCTTTTCATATTTTGATTGCTTTTTAAGTTCAAAAGACCAAATAAAACCACCAGCTTGTTTTCTTAAACCTTTACATGTTTTAGTTATGTTACTATGTATAATATTTAATTCTTCCCCAGCTTCAACAGCTGAACCCCATTCTTTAATATATTCACCATCTAAACTATATTGAAAAACTTTCTTTTTATTTTCATTATGATATTTTCTAATACCATTAGCTCTATTTTTCTTACCTTCTTCAGTATGGTTAACTGGTACACCTAATCTGGCTTTTCTATTATTTATTCTTTGTTCATCAGACCATGGTTTTCCTAACCTACCATAAGTTGCAGAATTACCACCACCGTCTAAAATATTAGTTAAATCATATCTTTCACGATAATAATCAATCCAAAAAATTTCACGTTCTTCCCAGTTTGTTTCATCACAAACTTCGATAATTTCTAATATTGGTTTTAAATCTTTATTAAGTAAAGAATTAATCCATCTAGCTGAATGATATTTATTTGTTTTACTGCGTTTTAAATGTGCACTAAAACGTCTAACTAAATTATTTGTTTTACCAACATAACGAACATTATTAGTTATAGGGTCTATTAATTTGTAAATATATATTGTTTTCATATAAATAAATATAAACAACATATACTAAAAGTCAATAGATGTCACAATTTTAATTTAACCAGAATGCAAAATCTCTACTTGTCATCTTCTTTTAATTTTTTAATTTCCATATGTGCACCTAAAGCACCAGCTGCCATTCCAGAAGAAAGTAACCAAGCTAAAGTAGCCTCTAGATTGTTGTCTCTATATGAAAAATAGGCGTTGAATAAACCAGCTACCATAGCCAATCCATAAATCCACATGTTTATTTTATTCTTATTCATATTAATCAAATCTATAAATGTAAACGGTATCAACGGTCTTTCCGTCCGTTACCAATTTTATTTCTGGTTTTATTGGTGTTGATACTTCGAACACATCATCAACAAACACATAATCAATCAATGAATATAATCCTACCATAAGCAACAAACCAAAGGATACTAATCCTATAAAAAAAGCAGTAGCTAATCCACCAAATGTATTATCAAACATTTTACTTCTTATTAAAATATTTATCAACTCTTACCATAACAATACCATAAAGTGTCGCCAAACCTAACGCACCCAACACCCAAATTGGATTACTAGTCATTGCTGCGATTATTGATGGGACAACTATTATAGTTAATAACGCTGATATAACCATAATATTATATGGTTTCTTTTCAGTTCTCTCTACCCACACAAGGCGTTCTAACGCATCTTCCATATCTTTACCATACGCTGGCACTTCATGTGTAGTACCATCTACTTCTAAGATAGTGAATTGGTATTTAAAATACCCAGGCGAAGTCTTGCTTTCACCAATCAATTTTCCTTCAATTGCTTTTCTTCTTTGTTTCATATTTTTATTTTAATAAGTTAAACCAGTCGTATCGACACCTATAAATTCATCCAACATTTTCAAATCTGGTTTCATAGAACTAGGAAATTCCATATAATTAAAAACTTTCCCTTTAGAATCAGTCAATTCTAAAAGTCCTCTAGTAAAATTATAAATTTCATCTTTATCCAACGTGGCTATTGTTTCTCGGTGTTCATCTAAAATAACAAAACCTTGCTCAGTTCTGAAAGCTTTTAAAATATCACCTTCTGAATTTAACAACACAACACTAGGAATACCAATGTATTGTTTTCTCTTCATGTTTTTTTCTTTTAAAATGTTTTCTATTCTTTCTTCTAATTTTTCAACACCTTTATCTGTTAGTTTATATGAATTAGGAAACTCACCTCTACCATCAGAAACCATACTCATATGTGCTGGGTCTATTAGTTCTAAATCTTTTAAAACCTCTAAAATTGTTCTAACTGTGTATTTCATATTGCAAATGTATTATTTTTTTTTGATATAACCTAATTCTAATGAAGAATTATTTCCATATTCTAAAAATATTGGTCTATTCTGCATCACATAACGTCTGTTTAATACACTAGCGTTAAGAAATAATGTACCATCAACAAATTCATGGTAACCATAAGACTCATGTATATGACCACACACATGTATTTTTAAGTCAGTAAATGTCGGTAACATTTCTCTTAGATATTCACATCCAGTTCTGTCACCTTCCAATGTTATATCCAAATAACCAAAAATTGGTCCATGTGTTACAATGATGTTAGTATCTTTAGGTATCAAATCCCAATGTTTCTTTATATCCTCACCAATTCTATTGAACGCCCAACCACCAAAATAAGGTTGTACTGGACTACCCCAAATCTTTATACCTTCTATCTCAACACCACTATCGTTAAGATAAGTAATGTTTGGATATTTTGATAATAGTTTGGTTACCATCTTTTTATCGGGTCTTTCAAAAAAGAAATCGTGATTACCAGCTATCAGTATTTTATGTGTATATGGTAATTGACTATACCAATTTAAAAAGGCTGTAACTTCATATTCATGACCTCTAGATGTCATATCACCAGAATGAATAATAATATCCCCACCAGACAAATAGTCCATGGGGATAAGATTATGTTGATTATGTGTATCACTTATAAATGTTATATTCATTATGAAAAATTTTCTTCATCGTTATGTTCGCTTAAATCACCACCACTGTATTTATCAGTGTCGTCATTCAACATATCACCAATAACAGCCCCAAACACATTACCACCAGCAGCAGTTCCAATTACTGTTGAGTCGCTAAGATATCCAATTACCATAGATTCAATAAATGAATTATCAGCATCTGGGTATTGTTGTCTTAAAATGTTGCGAGCTTGGTTTTTGCGAACTTCTTCTCTTATTTTAATTTTACTTTCATCATTGTTTAATAGGTCTTCAGTTGTATCTTCACGATGATTGAAATATTGTTTTACATATTCATCATCACCATTCTTTGTTATGAACAATCCATTTTCATCACGTTCAGTAATATTTTTAGCTTTTGATGTAAAATCTTGAATACGTTTTAAGTATTGACGTTTACCCAAATCACCATGCCAAATATGATACAACTCACCTTTAACATAACCAATCTTACCGTTGATTAGATTGTAAAACAATGCGGACCAATCATTTATTGCTTCTATGTCATCAGTGAAAGCTTTTGTTATACATTGATGACCAATTTGTCCAGCAGCTGCATGTGCCATGATGTGGTCAGCACCACCAATAAGCGCTTTATCATATAATGGCATTTCATCTAACACATCACGTCTAGCGCCCCAAGCAAAACCAACGTGACCATGTTTGTCATAGTTAGTATCACATGAAATATATTTAGATGTATTGTGGTTCGCACAGAAACTTCTCCACATCTTAGGATGTCTAGTAATTGGATTACTAACAAATTCTTTTTCACGTTCAACATTAAATGTAGGTTGGTATAAATCTTTTTCCAAGTGAACACAATATTCAAATGGTTGTAAGATTTTGTTCGTTTGCAACGATTCAACACTTTCAACTAACCAATTTTTGTTGGTGAACAATACGTCAGTATCTAACCAAAATACATATTTGAATTTATTAGGCAGCTCTGAAATAATCTTATTTAATAAAGCTTCTTTGTGCCATAACAAATTAGATGTATGTATCCTAGAGATGTATTTGTTCTCTGGTAATTCTGGTTTAGCGTCACCAATAACACACTCAACTACTCTATGATTTAAGTGTTTTATAGACTCATACCATTTATTGAATGCTATTAACCTATAAGGGTTACCTTGTGGGTTAAAATAACAAGCAATTATTACTGCTTCTGAATGTGTTTTGTATTTATCACAATACAAAAATGTGTTTTTAAATTTGTCTAATAAATTCATAAATTAAAAATTTTTAGTAACGTCAAATGATTTACCGTCTGTGTCACCACCCCAGTTGTCAATTTCTTCACCATCGTAAAGTACGTTGGAAATAATATCGCCAAAATAGAAAAAGTCACCAACCTCAACATCAGAGATAACTATTTTTAGTTTTGTAATGTCAAACTCTCCTTCTAATTCAACATAACCTAAAAAGAAAGTTCCTTTTTCACCACTATAACAAATCAATAAGTCTTTGGTTGCATCAATCTCTGGGTATTCATTTTCAACCAATGAGAAATCTTCGGTATCATAGTCATACAAGTTTTCTTCATCAATCTCGTACAATTCATTACCGTCTTCATCTTCAATGGTGATAGTAAAAGGTGATGTTGCACCAAAACAATGAAACTGGTCATCGATTTCACTTGTCCCATTATCTAAATCTTCAAAAACAATTTCTTGTAAATCTTTGTCTGGGTTTGAAAGAATCGCTTTTTCTTCTTCTGTTACGGAACCTATGGTTAATTCTGAACCATATCCGCTAATCCTAATAGAATATTTCATATAATTTAATTTATTTTCTACAAATGTACAAATAAATTTTTAATTAATCACCAAAAGTAAGTATTTTTTTTACAACTTCTTTTAAATTACCCCAGATACCTTTATAAGTAACGCCCCTAACCAATCTATTGTCAATCCAAACGTATTCATCGTCATCGTTGATACATCTAGGTTTGTTCATTATTAGTCCATGATACTTAACGTTATGTTGGTCTAACCAATATGTTGTAACACCTCTGTCTTTTTCCTCACGCGCTGTGAAAAAAGTAATGGTATGACCTTCATCATACCATTGGTTAATTTGTTCAATAGCACCTTCAATTGGTTTTGCTATTATATATAAATGTGAATCTTCATTCTTTATGTCATCACATATAGTTCCATCAATATCGATTAGAAAATGTTTCATCTTATATTTTTTTAACTACAACTTTAATTTTTCCTTGTCCATGATTTGCTAATTTACCAAAAGAATATTTACTCAAATCAACATGGTTTACATAACCGCACACATCTGTTATTTCAACAGTGTCTACTTTATTATTAAATACATTAGTTACCATTAAAAAACTACCTTTTATGTTTCTATGTTTTATTCCAACAGTTAAACCCATCTTTTGTATTAGGTTTCTACTTATAGCTGCTGTTGAATGTGGCCTATGCACTATAGGATGTCTTGATGTGTCATACCATGTGGCACTACAAATACTCACGTTAAATAAATCAAATGATAATAATGGTGTTATTACACAAATTATTATTAGTGTTCTTAATATTGTTTTCATATTTTATTATTTACATTAATCTTATTGCTCCATTTCTAAAGATACCTAAACTTCTACCCATGGCTTTTTCCGATGCTTCAATGACAGCATCTTCATACCATTTATCATACATCTTTAAAATGAAATCATGATGATAATCGTTTTCATTTACGAATTTTTCTAATAATCTTTTTTTGCTAAAAGGCCCATGACCAATCCAAGTAACTACCCAATTTCTAGAACCTAACGTTAAAACTAATTGAGATAATAAATCGGATACTTTATCACCAATGATTGTTTTTGAATACCAATCATTTAAATATTCTTTCATATATGAAATTAATTTATGGTGTTCTAAGATAAATTCTTCTTGGAAATCATTAATTAACTTAACGCTATTAATTTCATTATTTAAACCTTTGACGTATTCTTCTAGTTTTGGTGTTATATATTTGTCTTTATAATAAGATAAAAACAAATTTGTAATGAATTCATGGTGATATTCATATTTATGGTTTAAATCACAAAAATCTTTAATTTTATCCAATAAAAGTTGGCTTTTTGTTTGACAATCATCTAATTCATCAAAGATATCATATAGCTTTGCAGAAACAATTCTTTTCTTATTTCTAAACCATGAATTAACTATTGTCAACGAAGTTTCTTGGTCGTCAACATTAAACTCGCCAAATAATTTTAAAAATATTTTTTTAAAATCTGAAAATACCATTTTTTTATTATCCATGATATCTTCAACAGAAAAATCTGTTTGAGAAGTAACAACTCTGTATGATTTATCTAAAAAATTATTAATATATATTACATCATTCATAATGCCTAATATACTAATAAATTTATAAAAAATAAAGTTTATAAGTTAATTAATGATAAATTAATGTTCTTTTTCTCTATATCTACAGACGTTATTATAACATGAACCTCGTCTCCCAAACGTAAGTAAGCGCCAGATTTTGAACCTTTTACTCTGTAGTTTTCAACATCAGCAACAAAAGTATCCCCCATTATGTCAGACAACTTAACAAGACCATCACAACCATTTTCTTCAATAGTCACAAACAACCCATATTCAGCAACACTAGTTATCATACCTTTGTAAACTTTACCTATTTTATCCGACATATAAACACATTGCATGAACTTGATACTATCACGTTCAGCTTTCTGCGCTTTCTTTTCCCTTTCAGATAAGTGACCACATCTAGCATCTAATTTGTTTAGATTTGGCATTGGTTTCCCCTTCTTAGATTCATCCAAATACAACGATAGTAGTCTATGTAGGATTACATCTGGATAACGTCTTATAGGGCTTGTAAAGTGTCCGTAATGTTTGAACCCTAAACCATAATGACCTATATTCTTTGTGCGATAATCAGCTTTCTGCATTGTTCTAACCACAAGATTGGTAATCATATCTTCTTCAGATGTTCCTCTAACATTCAATAACAATTTATTCAATGTTTTAGTTGTTTCTTCTGGTGTGTCAATTTTTATGTCATAACCAAATTGGTGAATGAAATCTTTAAGATTTTGTAATTTGGTTTCATCTGGCTTATCATGCGCTCTGTTTATCATTGGTAAACCTTTTTGATTTATGAACTGTGCTACGTGTCTGTTAGCCAATAACATATATTCCTCAATCAACTTGTTAGAATCTTTACCAACCTTGAATAAAATATCAATCGGTTTGTTGTTTTCATCTAATTTGAATCTAACTTCATGTTTGTCAAATGAAATAGAACCTTTGGTGAATCTTACCTTACGCATTTTCTTAGCGTATTTGTCTAACACCAATACAGCTTGTCCTAACTCAGCAGCTTTTCTGAAATCCATTTCACCTAATCCAGCTTCTTCAGCTAATATTCTACCAAATTCTGACTTATCTTTACCAACAGATTCGATAATAACTTGTGCTTCTTCGTATGTAAATCTATGGTCAGAATGTATTACAGTTCTACCAAACCATTCTTCCATCACACGCCCATTTTGGTCGATTTTAAACACAGCTGAGAAACAAAGCTTATCTTCGTGTGGTCTTAACGAACAAAGTCCGTTAGAAAGCTTCTCTGGTATCATTGGCACACATCTATCCACAAGGTAAACGCTAGTCCCTCTACCATAAGCTTCTCTATCCAATTCTGTTTCTGGTCTCATGTAATGTGAAACGTCAGCAATATGAACACCAACTTCCAATACACCATCAACCCATCTAACACTTAACGCATCATCAAAGTCTTTTGCATCATGTGGGTCAATTGTGAACGTTAACACATCACGCATATCTCTACGTTCATCAATTTCTGATTGTGGTATTACTTCAGATATTGCGTTTGCTTCAGCAATTACGTCTTCTGGAAAGTCATATGGTAACCCATATTCTTCTAAGATTGAATGTATTTCAGTTTCATGTTCACCAGAGTTTCCAATAACTCTAACAATTTTACCGTTAGGGTTTTTAGCGTCTTCTTTCCAGTCAGTCAACGCTGCAACAACTTTTTGACCATGTATAGCACCGTTAAGTTTATTCAACGGAATAAAGAAATCAACTATTATTTTATTTGAATCTGGTATAAAGAAAGCGAACTTTTCACTTATCTCAATTGTACCTACAAATTCTGTTCTAAAACGTTCTACTATTTCAATTACTTTACCTTCTATAGAACGTCCTTGTCCTAGGATTACCTCTATTTTAACTTTATCTAAATGTAACGCTTTGTTTGTTTTAGATTTGTGTATGTAAATATCTTTTGGTAAATTCTCACTCACTAAATAAGCAGAACCACTTGCGTTAACGCTTATTTTCCCTTCTAGTATATCACCTATTTTAATCATTTAATATATTTTTTTTATAAATTTATTGACAAACTGTTTATATTTTGTCTCATCATTTTGTATTTGTCCGAAAAACCCTCTTGCTCTTGTCTTATATCTTTCTTTGTTATCAGAATAATTTAATTGTTGTGTGTAAAACGATGGATAAAGCTTCTTATTTAAAAGATAATACATTAAAGAACCATACTTATCAGCAATCAGTTCTTCGTTCACCACATGTTCAAAAAACAAGTCAAAATCGGGCAGCGATAAATTATTTAAAATTTCAGTTTTACCAATTTTCATCATTCTTTTCATATGTGCAGTTTCGTGCAATATGACAAAATAAAGTATTGTACCATAATCATGTGATATATGTCTTATGATTTGATTAACGTCAATGTATACACCATCAAAACTTGCTAGCCCTAATGGTCCAGTCAAATCAGCCATATGATAGTTAATATCTGACTTTTCCATAAATGAAATTAACCCATAAACATTATGATTTTTGTCTATGTCGTTAGAAAATATTTCAATTAACTTATTTTTAAACTCTTCTTTTATCATACTCTTATTATTAATTATTACAAATGTATGTATAATTTAATTAAAAACCAAATAAAAAACCCACTAATGTATAGTGGGTTCATTTTCAGTGTCTATTTTGGACAACATGTTTAATTTTAAATTTATCCAATCTGCCAGATGATACTTTTTCATCACCCCACTCTTTAAATACTGGAATATGTTCATCTCTATCATCCCACATTTTAATTTGTTTAACTTCTGGATATTTTTTAAGCAACTCATCCATAGTCTTCATCTTAGCATATTCAGTGCTTCCACCCTTATTGAAATGATATTCATGGAAAACAAGACCGTGTGCATCCAATATTTTCTTAACTTCATCAGATAAGTTTTGCATACGACCAGTTAACATAACAATAATAGTATCTTTTGACGCTGCTTCTAAAATATAATCAACTATGACTTCATCAACAGTTGGCATTTCAAACACGTCCAAATCCAAAGATTCTGGTTTTGACCACCAACCTTTATGTGGCCATTTTTTACCAGTCTTTTCTTGATACAAATCCTTACCTTCATCTGGCAAAGGTGTGTTAATTAATGTACCATCAAAGTCAAATATTGCTAATTTTGTTTTTTCCATAATCTTTTTAATAAACGTATAATTAAATTTTCTTTCTTTTCATTATTTAATAAACTACCATAAATTCTTTTGGTCGCTGAACCTATGAATTGTTTAGTTATTGGACCATGAGCGTTTATTGTTTGTTTTAACGCGCCACTTATCCTTTTAGTTTCGTAAATCTTTTCTCTTTTTAACTTTTCAATTGTGTCCAAATTATCTTTTTGGTATGTGTCAAAAACGATTAATATATCATTGATATCATTATCAGTTAACTTACCGTTAAACTTATATTCTAAAACACTTTTTAATTTATCTTTTCTACTTTTAAACATAGACATCATATTAGTAAATATCTACAAAGGTACATAAAACTTTTCTATTCTCCAAGTTTTCTACTAGAAATTCCAATCAGTGATGACCATTTTTGTATTGCTCTACTAACAGCTGAATCATCGCTATCAGTCATTGTGATATCAACACTTGGTGTTGGGTGGTCCAATTCACCAACTATGTGATTTTCTTGGTTCTCATATAATTGTACAATATCACCCCATGATTGTGTATAAATTTCTTCATCATAAACTCTACCATTTCTATTTGTTGGTCCTTGTCTACCAACCACAGTTGTTGCTGTTACTGTTTCTGAATCACCAGTCGCTGTGTCAACACCATATTGAAAATCCATGTATAATAACTCAACACGTGGGCCACTTATTGGTTGAACAGCAACTAAATCCATTCCAATAGTTTGTGCTGCTATTCGATGTGTTATTGGAAAACCAAATAAGTCATCCATTGTTTTCCAATAAAACTCCAAATCTATATCTGGTTTTATTGAAACAGCCCAACTTTCTATATATGATTTTACTTCATCTTCTTTTAAACCAAAAATGGTAACAATCTCTTTTATGAGTTTGCTACCATTGAATGGTGTCGGAATACGTCTATCATCATTAATAAAATAAATCCCATCATTACCAACTTCGCTGGTTTTGACATAGTAGTAGTCTGACAAATATTGTTGTATATAACTTTGCATATACAACAATATGTATTTTATTTGGTTTTGTCAACCCTATTTCTTAACTTTTGGTTTCAAAAGGCATTGCATTTTTTTACCTTCCATCTTTGGCATAGTTTCTGGCAAACCATGTTCTGATATTGAATCGATTAACTTTAACATAAGTAACTCACCTTTTGAAACAAACGCCATTTCACGACCTCTAAATTGCATTGTTAACTTTACCTTGTGACCCTTTTCCAAAAACTCAATAATGTGTTTAGAACGATAGTCCAAATCATTTTCAGCAGTGTTTGGACCTAACTTAATTTCTTTAACTTCTAAAGACTTAGGTTTGTTCTTTTCTTTACGTTTTTGTTCGTAAATGAATTTTTGGTAATCAACAAGTTTACAGATAACTGGTTCTACTTTGTCGTTAATCAAAACCAAATCAACTTCAGCCTTTTCAGCTTCTAGTAACGCTTGTCTAATTGACATTACAACACCATCAACCCTTACTTCTCTTGCAATGATTTCATCATTTATTCTATGTGCTCTTTTATTTTTAGCCATTTAACTTATTAATTAAATAATCCCAATTTGATATTAAATCTTGAATTGTTTCAACTGTTGGTACTTTATATCTTTGACATACAATATCAACGTTACCTTTTCTCCAAAAACCTTCTGGACAACATACTATCAGTTTACCACTAGCAGCATATAACCCTAACTCTAACAAAGATATTGGACTCTTTGTATTTGGGTCAAAATACATGACGATAATATCACTACTATCTAACGCATTTAATTCCCATGTAACTTGTTCATTAAACTGAACGTTTTCAATTTTTTGTTCCCATGAACTATCCCAATCATCACGTCTAGGGTTGAAAAATAAATAACTTTTATTAAAAGTGTTAACTATTTTCTCTTGCCAATTTTCGGCTTTACCCATTTCAATACTACCAGCTAAAAATATTTTTTTTGGTAATGTATATGGTGGTTTAATTTCTATTGTTTCCAATCTGTATAATTTTTAAATAATATAAGGGGTTTTTACACCCCCATATATTTTATCCTTCTGATACGCTAGGTTCTTCATCCCAACTCTCTAATGGTGTTGATGATTTTAATACATCTACAGCTGCTTTTAAACTAACTATGTCTTCATCAGCTTCTTCTTCTTCTAAAGCTTTAATTATACTTTTAGCTTTATCAGAGATTTCTTTTGAATTGTTAGTTGCAAAGTCGTTAGTTGGCATACCATACTCATCATATGAACCATATGTGTATGAGTAGTTAACCGCATCAGCATCTTCGATTTTAATGATGATTGGTTCATCAAACCCAACTTTTTTACCTTTGTCATCAACATAAGGTGAAACTTCAATAGTTGTCCAGTTAACGATTCTAGAAACATGTCCAATAGTTTGTCCATCAATTTCAAATCTATAACCAATTGTACCATCGTTGTATGTTGGTCTTGGGTAAATTCTAACGTTTTTAGCCAATTCAGATAATTTACCATCTTCAACCAATTTAACGTTATAGTTACCTTTGATTTTCTTAACGTTAAACACGTCTTCAAATGCAGATGGAGCTTCTTCGTGAATGTTAACTTCATTAATCACAGCCTTAACGATGTCAATAGTGATAGTTTCAAGGCTAGAAATGAAAGAAATACATTCTTTTTTCATTTCTGGATACTCTAAGATATCATCAATAACTTCTTCAACAACTTCTGGTTTAAGATTACCAAACATCTTTAAATATCTTACACGTGATGGTCGCTCAATTAAGTTTCTATCAACATATAAGTCGTTTGTTGTCATCAAGAACATACGTCTGAAAGTTGAATTCAACGCGCCATCCATGATTGTAAGCATTTGTGCTGAATCACCATATACTTTTTCATACTCATCAATAAAGATAGTAATATCTTGAGTGATAGTATTCAAGAAAGTATGCACACCATCTAATTTTCTATCAATAAGGATGATAGGTTGGTTAATCTCACTTGCGATTAATTTACTTGATACCGTTTTACCAGTACCTTTGATACCATTTAACAAAATTCCCAAGTTTCCATGAGTTTTGCTATATGTTTTTAACACTCGGTTGATAAATTTTGACTCTAAACCATAAAGTTTGTAATCAAACTTATAACCTTCACTTTTCTTTGTTAGATAGAATCTACCAAATTCATCAACGTTAACAGTATAGATAGCACCGTTATCTAATTTGTCAAATTCTTTTGATGGAAAAGATAAATACAATCTGTTGCCTTCATCATTCCATACTTTTTTTAAATCACTCATTTATTTACTTTTAAATTATACTACAAATGTACTAATTAACTTTTAATTATGCAACTTTTTATTAAAATAAATTTACTACCAAACTACCACCATCGAATAACTCAAAACACATTAACTTATAGTCTTTAAGACATTCTTTTACTATCTCTTTCATTCTATCAGATTTACCAGTTATGATAACAATCTGTGTTTTATTCTTTTGCATACATTCCCAAACTATTTCATCTAGTTTTCTACAAACATCTTGATGTTTAATTCCATGTAAATCTATTGTCATTTTATTTTTTCATTAAGTTCAACAATCTTATCTAAACACGCAACTTGTGTTGGGTGTAATAAATTTCTCGCTTCATCAATGCTAACCCATTTATAATCATCCATCTCTGGAAATCCACCTCTATCTTCTGGAACATTTGAATTACACTTTAGGTCAAATTTTGTTGAATACAACCCTATACACGTTTTTTCAAAAATTACATATGGATGTAATTTTTTCTTTTTATGTTTATAAAATTGAGTTTCTAATTTAATAAACTCATCAATGTAATTAGATAAGTCTATGTTTGTTTCCTCATAAGTTTCTCTTACCGCAGCATCCAAAGAATATTCTGCTTTCTCCACTTTACCCTTTGGGATACTCCATGAATTTTTATCATGATTAGTTGGGTGACAAATCAACACTTGGTTTTCTCTGTTTATAAAGAAAACACCAGCAGCTGTTACTACTTTATCCATTTTTTTTAATTTTATTTTTTCTATTATAACATAAATAGGCCATAATATTGTTATTGATATTGGTAATAATAATAAACCTATTCTATAATAATTTTTTATACTAACATTAAACTTTCTAACTGTTATTTCATGCTCACCACCAAACTCATTAAATAATATAGTATATCTATGATGTCCATCAATAATTGCATTATCTTTTGATACCCATATAAGACTAATATCTTCATTGTAATCCTCAGATATTTGTTTAATCATAGCTTTTTGTTTTGTACTCCAATGAATATCAGCGCTTTTTTTTCGGCAAACTATGTCTTTTAATTTTACTTTTACTAACAAAACCTTTAAATTTAATACAAATATATAAATAATTTATTCTAAAAACAAATTAAATTGTTATAAAATAATCCTCATCTATACTAATTAATTCAATTTTACTAAAATTAATTAGATTTAAGATGTTAAAAGCCACTTGTTGAGCGTTATCACCTTTTTCAATAAATTCATTAGTTTTGTTAACTTGTTCTTCATTCATTTTAAAATTATTTCCAAATTCACCTAAACAATATTGAACATAGTCTAATGTATTTTTTGGTGTTTTAGCATGGTCGGCTATTTTAGCAGCCAACCATAACTTACACTCTTCTTTGGTGATATCATATTTATGACACCATCTGATTGGGTGTTGCCACTCATACAATTCAATTTTAGCTTTAAACAATTTATTAATATGTTTTGTCCTTTCTTTAGTTAAACGATTAAAAGGTTTAAAATTCTTTCTCATTAGTAAAATGTTGTATATTCACCGTTAATAAAATTAATATGTTGTGCTCTACCATCTTTATGGATAATCACATGTGATTGTAACCATGTACTAGGTCCATTATTGTAACCAACTCTAAGTCTAGTACTAGTTCCGACAGCTAACGCACCATCTTTACGACCTGGAGAATGGTAGTGTCCAACAATTATTTTCGTGTTTAATTTTCTAAATTGTAATAAAGAACCTCTACTACCATTTGAACCAATATCACCATGTTGTCCTAACTCCCAATTCTTAACTTTATATGATGCACTTCTACCTAACGTAATAAACTTAGGGAATCTATCTTTGATTAATTCTGGAATTACACCTATAACTTCATCACCAGTTGCGTATTGTCTTAATAATCTAGCACTTAAATCCATATACAATGGTGCGTTCTTGAATGTAGGTTGCTTTTTCCAATCCTCATTCTTTAACCATCGGTCAACAAAATCATCATGGTTTGAACGAACAATAACTACATTTTCAAAGTGAGAGAATTTAGCTAATACATCCATCATATTTTCGATTTCTTTACCTAAATCGTTAGTACCTTGCACTTCTTTACCATACTGAACAAATGGGTCTTTCATTTGATGATGACTAATTGAATCTCCATCGAATACGTCATGCAATATAACATGTTTAGGTAACAATTGACTTGTCATCGTTAATGTTGATTTAATAACATCATCATCGTGATGGCCACAGTGTAAATCACCCAATACCAAAGCTTCCAATTCAGTTAAATTCTTAACAATACCATTTTCTACTCTGTAAATTAAATCAGAAAAGTTACCGTTTTTATCATCAGCTGTTACTTGTCTAACAAAAAACACTTCATCATCTTTAATCTCAACAATAACAAACCCAAAAGTATGGTGAAATTCACCCACTTTACCAGATTTAGAATCAGTATAGTTTTGCATAGTAATAGCACCAGTTGTTAACATCATTTTAGGCACATTACCATCTAACACTGGAATCATTTCCATTTGCACTTTAGGACTACCAAAAACACATGAATTAACTCCACTCAACGCTTGCATACCAGTCATAGGGTTAACAGCTGTTGGCGGTACTTTAATGTCAGACAATATAGATACATACTTATGTATATCATGTCTGTTAGCATCTAAATACTTTAACACTTTATCATCCCAGAACTCTTCATTTTCTTGCTGTTCAGACCATATACTAGTTGGATTTTTGTATCTACCAGCAATTACATGTATATCAGCATTGATATGTTTAGCATATTTTTCAATATTTTTAAGGAATTTACCATGAACTGGCGTGTTATTTTGCGCCCATGTAATAATAAATCTCTTCTTTTCTTTATCAAATACTTTGCTTTTTGCTTGAGTATATTGCTCTGGTTCAACTTCAGTCTTTTCTTTAAAATTTAGTTTCTCTGAACACCATTTTCTAACGGTTCTTTCTGAACGTCCAAACAATTTTACCAAAACATTCATTCTATCATCCCAACTCATAGATTTATCAGTGTAAATCTTTTTAGCTTGTTCAATTACTTCATCCGTTAATTCTTTAAATTTCATACTTAGTTATTTATTCAATTTTATTTTTTCTAAGATACTAATTTAATTAATAATATCCAAACTAAATAAGCCTTTTTTTAACTTTTTTCTTGCTCTATGGTAGTTTGTCTTAGACGTACTCTCGCTAATATTTAATTCTTTAGCTATATCTTTGTGTGATAATTCATCAATAGCATACATCTTAAACACTTTCTTAAATTGAGGTGTTAATGTTTCAATTAATTCTAATAAAGTATTGTGTGATATAGAAACAACAAATTCCTCATCATCAATGATTTCACTAGTAAAATATTCAACATACTCAACAGTTTTATCTTTTTTTCTCTTTCTTAATACATCTAATGTATAGTTACGCATAACAACACTTAACCATGCATCTAATTTAATATTTGAATTAGAATCCATTTTTTGTAACTTGTTGAAAATGTGAAGGAAACCATCTTGTAAACAATCTTTAGCGTCATATTCGTTACCTATATATTTTAAACAAATATTAAATAGGTGTTTATTATATTTTTCATATAATAATCCTTGTGCTTGTGTTTCTCCGTTAACACAACCAACAAATAATTCTTCATTATCCATAATTACCAATATTCGTATTCGGTTAAATCTAAGCTAGTTCCATCAGCACATTTTACTTCTACTATGTCACCCAACCCAGTTGGTGTGAAACAAAAGGAGTAGGCACCACCAATGGCACCTACATATACTTCCCCTTCCTTTTCGTTCTTTTCTTTTCTCCACTCATCATATTTTTTATGTTGTGCAGCACTCAAAGTGAACGTAACTTCTTTGTATTCTTTTTCAGACATACTCTTGTTTTTAAATGTGACAATCAACCACAGTTATTAATGTATCTTCTGGTAAGTCTTTGATAAATCGGTCATAGAAATTCAATTCCCAATCAACAGCTTCATCATGTGTTTCATCAGACATCGCCCAAAAACCCATACTACCTTTCTCGTACCAAACACCATCTTTTACAACAGCCCACAAACTAAATGAAGAACGACATTTTGCATACGTTTCTTTATTCTTGTATCTTTCAGTGTAATACTCTGGTTTATGCCAGTTCCATTTAACTTGTTTTTCTTCATTTTTTGGTTCAGCACCTTCAACAATCAACTCCCAATAACGTAACGCTTCGTTGTAATCTTCTTCTGTTCTATGCATTTTAGAAAAATCAATATCTCTAACATATGCTGAATCAGTCTTATAACCTTCAGCGATTACTTTCTCTCTATCTTCTGCACGCCAACCCCATGAAAAATTTGGTTCATCAATTTCAACACCGTCTTTTACTACAATCGTACCAGCCCAACGACCACCTACTTCATACCAATCCCATTTAGAATCTGGATTGTATGTTGAATATACTTCACCATTTGGACCTAAATCTTCTGGTTCATAGTATTTAATGGCTTCAGCGTAAAGCTCTTCATCACTCATTTCCATTTTTTTAGGGAATATATTCTTAACGTATTCCAAATGACCTTCATTAGAATTTTCAGCATATTTAACTGGGTCAGCTAAATACTTAGCATAAGTACCATTCTTATACTCTTCTATTTCTTTTTTCTCGTTTTCAATTAGCTGCTCTTTAGTATATTTTACATACTTAGGCATTTCAATGTTTTCATCGTACTTAGCTAATTGTTCTTCAACGTTATCACCGATAACAAGGACGCAAAAATG
>Ga0315907_10001174_pt1 | contig 36070 bp, 33 predicted proteins | sample LakEriMetagenome_3_FD_203525 | JGI IMG/M metagenome (GOLD analysis project Ga0315907, IMG submission 203525) | Freshwater fungal communities from buoy surface, Lake Erie, Ohio, United States - Buoy 12 MA123 | ecosystem: Environmental > Aquatic > Freshwater > Lake > Lake biofilm | place: USA...
GTACGACACCATGCATCGGTGTTCTAGTCTCGGCCCAGCCGGGATTGCTGAAGTGAAGAGTTATTATCGCTTGACTTTCGAATTGAAATTCAACCGAAAATTCCTCAGTAGCTCAGCTGGTTAGAGCACATGACTGTTAATCATGGGGTCCCTGGTTCGAGCCCAGGCAGAGGAGCTAAGGCCATCACATTTATTTGTTGATGGCCTTTTTTTATTTGAAAAAATCATTGTGAGGTCCCTGGTTCGTCCCGCACGTGCGGGAGAGGAGCGAAGGCCATCACATTTATTTGTTGATGGCCTTTTTTTATTTGAAAAAATCATTGTGAGGTCCCTGGTTCGTCCCGCACGTGCGGGGGAGGAGCTAAGGCCATCACATTTATTTGTTGATGGCCTTTTTTATTTTCTAAAATTTTCACCATGCACTATATCTACTTTCTCTATTCAGAAACTGCCGACAAGTATTACGTGGGCCATTCACAAGATCCTTGGAAAAGGCTAGAGCAGCACTTGGCCAATTCCGGGGTTAAATACACGGGTAGCTATGACGATTGGAAATTGAAGGCTGTATTTGAGGTTTCACCCATACGAGGTGAAGCCGACAAAATTGAGAAGTTTATAAAGCGACAAAAGAGTAGAAATCTAATTGAGAGAATGTTAGACTCGAAGTTCAGAGGGACCGGGGTTTTAGCTCAGCTGATTAGAGTCCCGCATGTGCGGGATTAATCATGGGGTCCCTGGTTCGTCCCGCACGTGCGGGGGAGGAGCTAAGACCATCACATTTATTTGTTGATGGCCTTTTTTATGGAAAGAATTTCACCTTGGACTATGCCTGCTCCATTCGGAAATCGAAAACCAAGTTTAGCAATCTTTACCTAAGCGTTTGCAACACCCAACCGGCAACGTGTTTTTGCCGACTCTGGATTAACTGAGCATAGTGCTCTTCCTTCATATCTCCCATCGTTCGTAAGACCGGCGCAGCAAGTGCCGGGAAAATAGTGAGCCCCAACAGATTCATCAGCACTTGTGCGATGTTGGTTGGTTTGTATTTACCCGCCTCAACTTCCTGCTTTAGCTGCCTCGACATTACTGACCCGTGCAGCATAATGCGCATTTGTTTGGTGTAGTTAACAACCGCTGAGTTCCCTTTTCGAATGACCGTGAGCGAGTGCAGGGGCAAATAGGGGCTTTCCAGCACCATCTCACTATAACAATCAACCAAATGATGCACCTTCATTTCAAAGTTGGTGCTACTATCATTCACAATCCTCTCGACCTTGATTATAAAAGCATTGAACGCCTCCACTAAAATGATATCGAAGAGTTTTTGCTTGCTTTTGAAGTAATAGGGAATGAGCGAATGGTTTACCCCGGCCACATCAGCAATCTCTTGTGTGCGCGCTCCATCGAGACCCTTTTGCAAGAAGACAATTCGCGCTGCCTCCTTTATGCGAAGCGAGGTGTTATCTGTAGTTTCGATTGTATTCATTGATTAGGAAAATATAATTATCCACTTACAAAAGAAATGTTCCTTGACAAATCAAAGTTCGAATATTCAAGAGATTGTTGGATTGATGAATGGGTGATTTCAAGCAGCCATATTGGCCTTTCAAAACTGATGAACTGCAGCTGCGGGTATGTCTAAACCAATCTGTTCGAGCCCTTCGCAGGAGATGCATCAATGGCAATTATGATGAACCACATACTACTCATGCCGGATTTTTGCCAATGACACATGCGCGCACAATTTCCGATTACCAAAACAATATTCAGATCAAAACGTAATTGCAGGGCTGAAGTCTGCAAGGAAAAAGGCACACAACGCAATTGTCCGATTTCCGAAACGCACTACTGTAATCCTGTAATTCGTGCGCCCTATCTTTACAACTGTAAATCGAAAGAATCATGAGAACCAATCACGAAATAGACTATCGCATTTTTGGTGAAGAAATGCAATGTGTGGAAATAGAATTAGACCCGCAGGAAACTGTTGTTGCAGAGTCAGGTGCATTCATGTACATGGACGATGGCGTGCAGATGGAGACCGTCTTTGGTGACGGCAGCCAGCAAGGCGGCGGTTTTTTAAGCAAACTCATGGGTGCAGGCAAACGACTGCTCACGGGCGAGAGTTTATTCATGACTACCTTCACACATGCAGGCATGGGTAAAGCGAAAGTGGCCTTCGCTTCGCCTTATCCGGGTAAAATTATCGCGCTCGATTTGCAGCAGATGGGCGGAAAGATTGTCTGCCAAAAAGATTCGTTTCTCTGCGCAGCCAAAGGTGTTTCCATAGGCATCGAGTTTCAACGAAAACTCGGAACAGGCCTCTTCGGTGGTGAGGGCTTCATCATGCAAAAAATTGAGGGCGATGGCATGGCCTTCTGTCATGCCGGTGGCCACATCATGAAACGGGATTTAAGACCGGGTGAAATTTTAAAGATTGATACAGGATGCGTAGTTGCCTATACTCAAACTATTGATTACGATATTCAATTTGTGGGTGGGGTAAAGAACACGTTATTCGGCGGTGAAGGATTTTTCTTTGCTACTCTTCGGGGCCCCGGAACGGTATGGTTGCAGACGCTCCCGATATCTCGCCTGGCTTCACGCATCGCTTCTTATGGCGGTCCGGGTGGACGTAAAGAAGAGGGAGGCATCTTGGGCGGTTTAGGTAATTTGCTAGACGGTGATGGTATGTAACCCATGCTGAAAACTGCCCCCATACATGATTTCGTAGCAGGCGTAAAGTCAGGATATCCTCTTCTGGATACACGCAGCCCGGGTGAATTTCTATCCGGCCATATGCCCGGTGCATTAAATCTGCCATTGCTTAACAATGACGAGCGACACGCCGTAGGAATAACATACAAAGAGAAAGGTCGCGACGCTGCGGTGCGTCTAGGTTACGAGTTAGTTGGCCACAAGTTTGCGCACTATATAGACACTGCAACATCATATGCGCCGAATGGAAAGGTTTTCCTCTATTGCTGGCGTGGCGGCATTCGCAGCAACACCATGGCGTGGGTTCTTTCATCTGCAGGAATGGAAGTTACTTTACTCGAAGGCGGATACAAAGAATTCAGACAATGGTGCATAAGCCTCTTCGAACATCCATGGCCTTTGCTTGTCTTGTCCGGTAAAACCGGCGCCGGTAAAACTGAGATTTTACAAGAACTGTTGCAACTGGGAGAGTCTGCGCTGGACCTCGAAGCGCTAGCCAGTCATCGCGGATCCGCTTTTGGGGCTATCGGACTCCCCGAGCAGCCAACGCAAGAAATGTTTGAAAACCAAATTGCCTGGATATTAGATGACTACCGGTCCAGCACACGCGTGTGGATGGAAAACGAAAGTCGCTTCATTGGAAGGGTTCGTATACCCGATGCATTCTTAGCGCAATCAAACAACGCAGACCTCATTTCCATTGATCGCGATTTACAAGATCGCGCAAAGAGAATACTAGACGAGTACGGCAAATTCGATAAAGAAATTCTCGCTGAAAAAACGCAGAGCATTACCAAAAGAATGGGTGGCGACCGTGTTAAAATCAGCTTAGAAGCTTTGGAAGCCGGCGACTTAATGGGTTGGGTATTACCGTTACTCGATTATTACGATCGTAACTACACACACTCCATTCAATCCAGAAAAGGCAAATACGAACGAATACTACCGGTAAAGCATCAAAGCGCCGCTGAGTTGGCGCGCGAATTAATGCTGCTGAAACCTCATTAATACATGATCTCGAACGAATTCAAACTAACCCAATACAGCAAAGGATCGGGTTGTGGTTGTAAGATTTCTCCTGCTACATTGAGAGAAATTCTTCACACACCGGAAGAGTTTCCTTCCCCCCCTCAACTGTGGGTTGGCAGTGAAACGCACGACGATGCCGCGGTGTTCGCGTGGAATGAACAAGAGGGTTTGATAAGCACAACCGACTTTTTCATGCCCATGGTCGACGATGCTTATACCTTCGGAAAAATCGCTGCTGCCAATGCGCTGAGTGATGTTTATGCCATGGGCGGATCACCCATGATGGCTCTTGCTTTGTTGGGTTGGCCAATCGAAAAGCTACCCACCTCTCTGGCCGCTCAAGTAATGGAAGGCGGACGTTACATCTGTCGATTGGCCGGTATTCCTCTGGCCGGTGGTCACAGCATTGAAAGCACAGAGCCCATTTTCGGTTTATCGGTAAATGGGCGTGTTACGAAAAAGAACCTACTTCGCAACAGCGGCGCTATGGTCGGCGACATACTATATCTCACCAAACCTCTCGGGGCAGGTATAATTACGGCGGCCATGAAGCGTGGGCAATTGAAAGACACGACGCATCTCGAAACATGTGTATCATACATGAGCACGCTCAATAAGATTGGTGAGCAAATAGCGGCACACGTCGAGGTGCACGCAATGACTGATGTAACCGGCTTCGGACTTGCGGGCCACTTGCTCGAAATGTGCGAAGCGAGCGGTCTTAGTGCCGACATCGATTTTTCAGCGCTGCCCGTTTATCCATTTCTCGAATCGTATTTAGCTGCGCATATCTATCCTGATATGACCATGAAGAACTACTCCTATTACGCCTTGAAAATCGATCAGCTCTCGTTACCTCAACTACTGGTCATGTGCGACCCTCAAACAAGCGGCGGCTTGCTCATTGCTGTTCCGCAGCGTGCCGCCGCCGGCCTCGAGCAGCGCATGCACGATTTCGGCTGCGGGGCTTTCGCGCGGCCGATAGGCATGATGAAAGATCGGGGGGAAAAGCGCGTGAACATTCTTTGAATGGGCCCTCGGCAAGGCCGGGGTACCTGAATGATGAATACGCGGAATCTTCGGGTTAATGTATTGCGCAGCTCTTCCGGTTTCTGTGTGTATATTCGCACCCGAAATTTTGCACCCATAGCTCAGACGGTTAGAGCAACTGACTCATAATCAGTGGGTCCTTGGTTCGATCCCAAGTGGGTGCACGAATCACGAAAGGCCTCGCGAAAGCGGGGCTTTTTTGTGACGTGGTTTATTTCTTTAACCGCAGAAAAAAGTTCGAAATGAGTACTACAGCATCTGCAGAATGTAAACACCACAACCGGCCAAATACCCCAGCAATGCCCAAGGTGCTATTTTCTTCAAGTACCAGGTAAACGTTATTCGTTCAATGCCCATTACGGCAACGCCTGCTGCACTTCCGATAATCAATATACTTCCTCCCGTGCCGGCCGTGTAGGCGAGAAAATGCCAGAACGCTCCGTCTTGAACAAACAAGTCAGCCCAAGCATCACCCGTTATTGCGGGCGAAACATCATACATGCCAATTGAAGCAGCAACTAATGGAACGTTGTCTATGATCGCCGAAAGCAATCCGATAGCCATGTTAATCGCATAAATGTTCCCTAAACTCTCCTTCAAAAAAACAGAGAGCTTTGTCAGCTGCCCGGTCTCGTTTAACACACCCACCGCTAACAAAATTCCGAGGAAAAACAGCACAGAAGGCATGTCAATTTTACGAAGTGCTTGAAGCGCGCTGTACTTACTGCGCTCTTCCATAATCTTTCGGCTGTGTATTAGTTCGGTAACCATCCATATCAAACCAAGCGAAAACATCATACCCATAAAAGGGGGTAAATGCGTAACCGTTTTAAACACCGGCACCATCAACAACCCTCCGATACCTAAGGTGAAAACCAAACGCTGGTCACGCTGACTCGCTTGATGTTCGATGTGTTCTTTATACTCCGGTCGCTTCACTTCGCCCTTCATTACAAAAGACAGAACCACCAGTGGAAGGACCACGCTAATGAGACTAGGTATGAAAATACTCGGCACGATAGATCCTGCGGTAATTTGATTACCTATCCATAACATCGTCGTCGTTACATCACCAATCGGAGACCAGGCGCCTCCTGCGTTAGCTGCAATAATGATGATTCCTCCGAAAAACCAACGGGTCTGTTGATCATCAATCAATTTTCGCGTAAGCGATATCATGACAATCGCTGTTGTCAAATTATCAAGCGCGGCCGAAAGAAAAAACGACAATAGCGCTACTATCCACATCAATCTCACTTTACTGCGTGACGTTATGCGATCTGTTATGACTTTGAAACCTTCGTGCGCATCGATCAACTCTACAATGGTCATTGCGCCCATGAGGAACAGCAATATGCCCGAAATCTCTTGCAAGTGATGCATGAGCTTTCCGTTGAGCACGGCATAGACGTCTGCATGTGCTGTATCAGCCGCATGCGCGGCTACTTCATGCCCGGCACCACCGCTGATGAAATACAGTGTCCAGCATAAGGTGCCTGTTAAAAGAGCGGTCGCGGCTTTATCCACCTTTATGGCGTGTTCTGCTGCAATACAGATGTAACCAATGACAAAAACTACCAGAATCGCTATTTCCATCAAACGAGTTTTTTCAATGCAATTTCAAATGCCGCCTTCGTTATTCCTGTTTTCGATTTGTGGGTGGAATGAATCTGCTTCAATGCTTGTTCTATAGTTGCTGATGTATCTTCAAAGATTCCTCGGTCACTCATATCCACATCACCATTGCTCATCAGATAGGCGAACACTCTTGCCATTCCGCAATTCGCAATAAAATCCGGAATCACACTGATGTGCTCATCGGCATACTCTGCAATTGGCCCATAGAAAATTTGGGCATCTGCAAAAGGAACGTTAGCTCCGCAACTTACCACGCTTAATCCTGCGTTTATCATGCGCTTCATTTGATCATCAGCCACCAATCGCGATGCTGCGCATGGAAGAAATACATCTGCCTTTACATCCCAGATACGTTCATTCACTGCCTCAAACGGCATCATCTTGTTGGAATGGAGTTGCATTCCATTGCGTTCAAGGAAGAGTTTTTTAACCGCTGAAAAATCAAGTCCTTCCTCATCGATAATTCCTCCTGCGCGATCAATAATTCCAACAACCACTGCTCCCTCTTGCGTGCAATAAAAAGCGGCAGCCGCGGCAACATTTCCCCAGCCCTGCACAACTACTCTCTTGCCCTTCAAACCTCCTCCCCACAATTCGTAGTAGTGCTTTACAGAAGCAGCAACACCGTAGCCGGTTATCATGTCGGCTACCTTGTATTTGCGCTCAATGTCCGGGCTGAACGATTCGTCCTCCAATACCTTAATAACACCCTGACGCAGGTTTCCAATACGCTTCACTTTCTGTGCTTCAGTGGGGCCAAAGTGACCATTGAAAACCCCTTCCTGCGGATGCCAGATACCACATTCCTCGGTAATGGCAATTACCTCATGAATTTCATCCACATTCAAATCGCCACCCGTACCATAATAGTGCTTGAGTAGCGGTGTAACTGCTGAAAACCACCGCTCGAGGACCTCTTGCTTGCGGGGATCGCGCGGGTCGAAGTTGATGCCGCTCTTGGCTCCGCCTATTTGGGGTCCGCTTACTGTAAATTTTATCTCCATCGTTTTCGCCAATGATTCCACCTCGCGCTTGTCGAGACCGGCACGCATGCGTGTTCCGCCACCTGCAGCACCTCCTCGGAGGGAGTTAATGACTACCCAGCCTTCCGCAGAAGTGTGAGGATCTTTCCATTCAAAAACGATTTCCGGACGTTTCGATTCGTACTTAGCTAAGAGATCTTTCATAGAAAAAAATTACACCGGCGAATGTATACAGGGAAGTCTTATCGTGCGCTATAAACTGCACCACTAAGGCTATCGCGGGAGGCGCCTGTAATCGCACGTAATGCATTTGGGTGTCCGCTTTTGCGCAGCGCTCCGAGAAAAGCAAAAATCAGCGCCTCCTTGTAGTCGACTATCAAATTATCAGGCACCACCACCCGATGCTGTGTATGCGCTGCAATTCGTTCAATCAAGAATTGATTATGCGCTCCTCCCCCTGTTACGAGCACTTCGTCGGGGTTATACCCGGAAAGCGATTGACCAATTTGAATTGCGATATGCTCAGTGAACGTGCGCAGTGAATCAGACTCACTCAGCGAAACTCCTTCCAATACAGGAAGACATTCGCTTAGCCAAAACTCCTTGCCTAACGATTTCGGCGGCGACTGGTAAAAAAACGATAATGCGTTAAGCGCCTGTAATAATTCTGCATGAACAACTCCACTTCGCGCAACATCCCCATTCCTATCGTACATCAGACCTAATCTTTCCGCGTAATAATTGAGTGCCATATTGCACACCGTAATATCAAACGCGCTGAGTTCAGATCCGTTTTTCACGGTCACATTTGCAATACCCCCGAGATTCAGACACGCTGCGTAATCCGAAAACAAATGAACATCGCCCACGGGAACCAAAGGCGCTCCTTGTCCGCCCAAAGCAACATCTGTACTCCGAAAATCAGCAATTACCTCAACGCCTGTTTGTGCTACAATGTGCGCCGGACTGCCGATTTGCAGAGTCATTCCGTTTTCCGGTTGATGAAAAACCGTGTGTCCGTGCGACGCGATAAAGTCTACCATCACGTGTTGTGCGTCCATAAAATCCTTCACCCAATGACCATGAAGAATTCCCAAATCGGTATGAAGCCTGGTCAACTCCGCTCCACTCATCGTATGCGCAGATCGCAACTTTTCCTTCCAGGCATCATCATATGAAATCGTCCTAGCCCGATGGATTTCGAATGTCCATCGTTCGTTAAAATTCAAGCTGCAGTATACGATATCCAGACCATCGAGCGATGTGCCACTCATCAAGCCTATTGCCTTGTATGTCAGAAGAGCACTCATGGTTTTCCTGAACGCAATACGGGCAATAACGCGCGTATTAATACCGTCGTGTACACGGCATAAATCCCCATGATGGCGAGTGCCAAGGCCTTCTTTGCAGGCAACTGCAAAAAGAAATACCCACCAACGATGCACGCCGACATAAATAGTTTCACCAACACAGATGCATTGACAGAAGCAATAAAGCGATGCGGTGTCTTGGCGCTGGCAGACGCTATCATCTGATATAGAAAATAAGTTACGACGCCGTATAGGGGTATCAATACCCACACCGCATCAGGCATTGGTTTCTTCACCAGGAATAATATAACCATAGCGAGCACATATAACAATACGGTGGCTACAGTAAGGGGAATTAAAAACGCACGTGCATTCATGTTCAGTTTTCTTATCGGTTTTTCAGTACATCTCGGATTACCACATAAACGGCCATAACAACACCGGCCAACGATCCAATGAGTGTAAAAATAGGAATTCCCAAAGGCCAATGTTCATCAGCTTTTATGCCTAACCAAACACCCAGAAAAATGGTGATGGCCATTTGACTTGCCATGGAAGTATAGCGCAATAACGCGCCTTGCTGACCCTTAGAGGGCCGCGTTGACTGAGGCATCTGCGTTTACATCCTTTTTCATCTCCTTCACTTTTGCACCCATATTACAAGCACCGGTAAAAGATGAACCGGGTTCTACGGCAAGCTTATCCGTGAAGATATCTCCTTCCACCTTTGCTGTGCCCTTCAGCGATAGCATCTGCTGCACAAATAACTTCCCCTTCACCAAGCCTTCGATTTCTGCATTCTGACAATTTACAATACCCTCAATACGACCTGCCGGCCCTATAACGAGGCGACCCTTCGTTGTCAAGTTTCCAACGAATGTTCCGTCTATTCGAATGTTGCTCTCGCAACGAATCTCTCCCTCAATACTCGTTCCTTCAACAATGCGGTTGATGCCCATATCGGGAATCGGCTCGGTGTGTTTTGCCATGGGTTTGGTGTTTTTGCGGAACATGATTTTTATTCAGGTGGCCGGTACTAGTAGTATCTCGCAAAAAAATCGAGATATAACAGATAATCCTTGCCCTTGAACAAAGCTATGTAATTCTGCTTCGAAATCAAAAAAACATGATTTCCATCCACATTCACGGAAGCTAGTTTATCACTATCTCCAATAAACGCATCAAAATATTGTTTTCCATCCTCCGGTTTTTTGAATGATTTCACCAAGAGCATGTGATGATCCTTGTCCAGCAGATTGTTTGTTACACGAAGCTGCGAAGAATTAAAGTAGACAAGATTAAAGTCGGCCACAGCAGCCTTCGCCACATTGATATCGCTGCCGTTCACAGGCATAATTACCGCCAAATAGTTTTCTGCTCCCGGATCAAAAACGTACGGACCATTATCGAATGCCAGCGAGTCGGCACCGGCTGAAGAGCTCTGCAGTGTATCTGCAGGTAGCTCACCTGATGGCTTTAATGGAATTGATGTGTCTATTTCCTCACCGGCCGTTAGCACACGCAGCAGTTGATCCGCACGCGTTGCCTCTTCCGTTCCACCACACTCCTGAACCAGCTTGTTGAGCTCGTTCTGATAATTCTCTTTCACACCAAAAGGGGCGTCTGAATAACCCACACAAATCGCTCTTAATAGCTTGTATTTGCAAAGGAGACGATTGAGCGGATCAGCTGTGATGACACTATCACAATAAGCCTTCGCTCTTCCATAGCTACGGCCCGTGTAATAGTTGTAGGCGATTTGATATACCTCATTTTCCTTGGCCTTCTTCATATCTTGAATATCCAAGTAACCAGGGTTGTCGACGAGCATCGCCCAATCACTGCCAGGGTAGCGACTCTTAATTTCATCACCCCAATACTTCGAATTACAGCTTTCGCAAAACGGATCCTTCACATAACCCTTTTTTCCTTCTTTAGCCAACCAGGTGCGGAAAAGCTGATAGTAGGTCGTTGGGTGATAGCTGCTCTCATCCATATTCGCCAGCAACTCCTCCCAAGTGCTGATGGCATTGTCATCATCGTCCAGTTTTTCTTTGTAAACAACACCCGCATTGTAATAACCCTCCGCAGCAGCCTTCTTGATGTCCTTCATGCCCGCGTCATTTGCACACGGTAAGGAGTTCTTCAGTTCATCCGCTGTAGGTGTTTTATACTTGTCTTCAGCAACAGAACCCGTGCTATCCGCGGCGGCCTCCGGCTGCGTCATCACCTCTTCGCCCGGACCGAAACTCTCGGCCAACTTCGACTGCAAACGCCAATAATCCTTCAGCGGTCTGTCGCCCCATTCATCCGAAAAAGTGTTTCTTCCGTTTTCTTTCAGCTCCTCGTTGTAACACCAAAATGTACCGCTAATGCCCGATTCCTCTGCTGCTGCCAGTGCCTCAGCGGCTATACGCTCGTCTTCTAAACGCTGCTTTTCCATCGCTTGTGCCATTTGGTCTGCCATGACCCGCACCTTTTTTTCCAACTCCTCCGGACTCAAATCACATATGACATTCAAACTATCGAATAACGCAATTGCCTCAAGATGGCTAACCAATTCAGTCAACGATTCTGCCCTAGCCTTGATGATGGCGTAACGATCATGCGTAGGGTCAATTTTCGCAAGCGTACTGTCATAATATGTCTGCGCCTGCGCGTACAAGCGATCATCGAAATACAAGTCCGCTAGTCGCAAAAATGCTTTCGCCCTCTGCTTGGCATTTGTTGTGTTCGACTCTATCGATTTCAAATAAAAATTGACCGCATCCTCCCTGCGCTGCTCCTCCCAGGCAATGTCACCTAAAGCATAATAAATCTGGTCAGCATAATCCGCGTTCTTTTCGTCTTTCAGCATTTTAAACAACTGCTTCTGTATCTCACCCGAACTTCCCCCTGTTCGACTGAAGGAAAGTGCTTTATTAATGCGAGCATGAAACTCCAGCTCATAAAGCGGGCGCGAATGGACAACAGCCTCGTAATGCGTCATGGCATCGCTGCTGCGATTCATTTGTTGATAGAGCTGCGCTAAAATAAAATGTGGGCGCGCCTTGTCCTTTTTCTTGTCAATAAACTCCAGCCCCTTTTCTAACTCAGCCGCTGCCTTGTCCCACTTCTTTTGATGCACATAAGCATCTGCATAGGTGAGGTAATACTCCGCCTTACGAGAGTTTTTTACCTCTTCCTTTTCTACATCCCCCTCCGCGCGAACCAAGGCTTGAATTGCCTTTCCGTATTCCTTGTCTTCCGTGTATGTTTTCGCAAGCCACGTGTTGCTTCTTACAGATGCTTCCGGCTTTCTGAATTTACGATTGACGTATTGAAAAATATCCGCCGATTTATAGTAACTCTGCTTGTAAAAATATGCCTGTCCGATAACCATGTAGTTATCGTCAATCCACTTGTTGAACTCCGGACGTTTTTTGTCTTCGTTCGAATCGTCCTTTATCGTGTGCCTGCTAATGACTTTTTCGCATTTGGCAATCGCCTTCTCCATGTCAGGAAAAATCGCCTTGGCCTCTTCCGGAGTTCCGTAAATAAAAATGGGCAAAATCTTATCGTAATCATCCTTGTGATTCATTGCTAAGGTATTTGCCCCCTTAATTACAAGCTCGTTAGCATTGAAATACCCATTGTAGTGCCCTGTCATATTGTGGAATAATCGGGGGGCCGTGCCATCCTTTTTAGTTGAGCAGCCAACCATCAAAAGCAGCAACGCGATCGCCGAAAAAACAATGCCCGAAAAACGAATATTCACAAAGAGTAGATTTTATTGCCCGCTTCTAACAGGATTGCGTCAAAATTATTTCATTTTTGTGCGGAATTGTTAGCCAAGGCAAAGATTCGAAACAAAAAATGGTAGCAACCCCTCAACCCAAAAGGAAAAAACTCCTGAAGAAGCTGAAAAGTCGCTTTCGGTTGACCGTGCTCAACGAAGCTACCTTCGAAGAAAAGCTGTCTTACTCTCTTACTCCACTCAACCTGATTATCATGTTTGGTGGAATGCTCATTGTGTTCGGCTCACTGATTTATCTTCTCGTTGCATTCACACCACTCAAGAATTACGTAATTCCGGACTATGCCTCTACGGGTTATAGAGAAGAAGCCCGCGTTGCGCGCTTGAAAGCGGACTCCTTATTTGAAGAGGTCAGAAAAAATGATCGCTACCTCAACGACCTGAAAGTGATTTTGAACGGTGGCACATTAAGCAATACTTCCGACAGCTCCCAATCAGTTGCCACGACGCCGGATCTCAATTACGGTGTGACCGAGCTGGATGAAACTATGCGCCGGAAAATATCCGAGCAAGATCGCTTTAGCATAGAAGCTGTGGAAGAGACAGAAGACCGAAAAAAAGGCCTGATATTGTTCAAGCCGGTCAACGGCACGATATTCAGCGCGTTCAATCCGAAAGACGGGCATTATGGCATAGACCTGGTCGCACCAAAAGACGATCCTGTGAAATCTGTGCTTGACGGAACCGTCATTGCAGCATCCTTCACGGCCGACGACGGCAATATCATTTCGATTCAACACGCCAACAACCTCGTTTCTGTATATAAGCACAACGCCGTGTTACTGCGAAAAGTCGGCGATATGGTAAAAGCAGGAGAATCAATTGCTTTTATTGGTGATTCAGGAGAAAATAGTGAGGGTCCTCACCTGCATTTCGAATTGTGGGAAAACGGATCACCCGTGAACCCGGCGCAATATCTATCCTTTGGGCAGGAGACTATTACTTCGTATTAAACTCATTCATCGTTCTTGGCAAACCGATAAGGCCAAACGATAAAGCCGCCTTACCGGCTCGTTCAATGTGCTCCTTCAACGTTTTCAACTCCTCGTCGCTCCATAAACCCAGAACATAGTCAACCTGCTGACCTTTTGAAAACTCAGCGCTGATGCCAAATCGAAGTCGAGCGTATTGAGTGGTCTGTAGAATTTGATTGATATGCTTTAATCCGTTGTGCCCGCCATCACTTCCCTGACCCCGCATGCGCAGTTTACCGTATGGCAATGCCAAATCATCTGTTATTACCAGCACGTGTTCAAGGGGAATCTTTTCCTGCTGCATCCAATACCGCACCGCGTTACCACTTAAATTCATAAACGTGCTCGGCTTCAACAATATGAACATTTTACCCTTGTGTTTCAGTTCACACACGTCACCGTAACGGTCGGTTCTAAAAAAAAGATTGGACGCCCCGGCAAGAGCGTCCAATACTTTAAATCCTATGTTGTGGCGAGTCTCCGCGTACTCACTGCCTATGTTTCCTAAACCTACGATGAGGAATTTCATGCAGCGAACTTAAGGTTCCGTCGCCAATCAATTACTTCTTCTTTTCTGCAGCGGCGGCAGCAGCGGCATCAGCCATAGCAGCGCGCGTTACTTGCACAGATACGATCGCAGAAGCCTCTGCCTCAAGCACCTTGCAACCATCAATTTTGATGTCGCGTACGCGAATCATATCGCCAATCTTCATGGCTGAAATATCAACCTGAATCTCGTCCGGAATAGCCTCAGGCTTTCCGCTGATACGCACTTTGCGGTAGTTGATCAACAGCTTACCGCCACTGCGAACACCTTCAGAAACACCCACTGTGCGAACAGGAAGTGTTGTCTTCACTTCTTTGCCCGGAATCAACTCGAGCAAATCGATGTGTGTTACCAGGTCGGTAACCGGATTCTGCTGCATTTCCTGAACAATGGTTTGGTAGGTCTTTCCACCTACTTCCATATTAATCTGCAGTGTGTCGGGACGAGCAATAATCTTATCCCAGTCGTTGCGTGATACGCTAAACGGAACTTGTGTAGCGCCGCCATAGATTACACCCGGAATGCGACCGTTTCTACGCAATTCCTCTGCGCCTTTTCTTCCTACGCTCTCTCTCGGAGAGCCGCTCAATGAGACTTGTTTCATGTATTTAAATTTTAATGATTTACGACATTATAAAGTTGCTGCTGATGCTTCGGTTGTCTATCAGATTCGTCAGAACACCGCCGAACAACGGGGCAATACTCAACACTTTAATCTTTTCCTGTGGACGGCCTTCTTTAAGTGGAATACTATTCGTCACAATGATTTCCTTCAATACAGAATCTTGAATGCGCTCATAGGCCTGCCCACTCAACACCGGATGCGTGCAGATAGCGCGAACGGAAAGCGCTCCGTTATTCATCATCACCTCTGCCGCCTTGCACAGGGTCCCGGCTGTATCACACATATCATCAACAATAACTACGTTTTTTCCTTTCACATCCCCAATGACCGTCATGCTTTCCACCTGGTTGGCGACTTTGCGTTGCTTGTAACAGATCGCCAAATCACTCCCCAACAACTTCGCATAAGCATTGGCTCGCTTCGTACCTCCCGTATCGGGCGCAGCGATCAGCAAGTCAGGTATATTCAACGACTTCAGATACGGAACAAAAATGGTCGAGGCATAGAGATGATCTACCGGCACCTCGAAAAAACCTTGAATCTGCTCGGCATGAAGATCCATAGTTATGACGCGATCCACCCCCGCCGCCGTCAACAGATTGGCTGCCAGTTTAGCGCCAATCGCCACACGAGGTTTATCTTTTCTGTCTTGGCGAGCTAATCCAAAATAAGGCATAACCGCAACAATGCGCTTCGCTGAAGCTCGTTTAGCAGCATCAATCAATAGCAACAACTCCATCAGATTATCACTCGGGGGGAACGTCGATTGGATGATAATGACATCCATCCCACGCACCGTTTCCTCGATCGAGGGCTGAAACTCCCCGTCACTGAAATGCTGAATAATCACATTACCTAACTCAACACCAAACTCCTTGGCGATGCTCTCTCCAAGGTATTTGGAGGCGGAGCCGGCTAGTATTTTGACCATTGGGTTCATTGCGCTACCCTTTTTTCGGGGGCGCAAATATACTCACGGCCATGAGATTTAAATGTTTAGCCCCGAAAAATAACATGCCCGCATGCTGGGGGCATACGGGCATGGTAATGTCATGTTGAATCCTAGCCCTATGGCAAAAAGGTATACTGGAAAAGGCCTTGGCTTAGACTTACCGTTGGGCTCGGGGCGGCAGGGTCAACGGCGATAAGTGTCCCTTGGAATACTCCTCGGAAGAATCGATAGAACCCGGCGGGCTTATTACATCCGTTCGCGATATCAGTTGCTGTAATAGTAAGCTCCTTGTACTTCACCATGGTGAAGGTGCATTCTCCACCCAATAGAGCAGAACTATACGTAAAACCGAACTCATCCGTCCAAACGATAGAGTATAGCGTTGGGTCGGAAAAAGGCAAAGGAAATTCAAGTGGTGCTCCCAGACTTGCGGCCCATCCCAATTGGGGTTGTGTTAAGATTATTGACAAGCTTCCTGTTGGAACGGGAGGTGCATCTTCATCTGTATCATAGGCTGGTTCCAAGGTATATGTTATTGTTCCGGCAACGTCATCATAAGCCGGGCCAATAAACTCTGTTTTCGGAGTTTTATAAACTATTGAGCCAATCTTAAAGGTAAATAGTGTGTCACAATTTGGACAGGAGTTTCCACCGCAGTCAACATAAAACTCTTGACCATCTTGAACTCCGTTGCCGCAGTTGCCGGTAGAACAACAAGGGTTGCAATCCGGTCCTCCACAGTCGATTCCTGTTTCATCGCCATTAAAAATCATGTCAATACAGGTTGGGCAATAATCGCAGCCACCATAGGGTGTCTCACCCTCATTCTCGCAATCAACATCATCCTCCAAACCATTCAGAAGTCCATCTCCGCAAAGCTGTTCACAGCCGCCACAGGTGCCTCCGCAATCAATACCGATTTCATCTCCATCTTGAATTCCGTTTGCACATGTAGGACAAACAGGACACTCTCCACCACAATCAATCCATGTCTCACCACGCTCAGGTTCCCAAACCCCATTCGTGCAGTGGTCACACTCCTCACAGTTTGGGCCACCACAGTCGATGTTAATCTCGCCGTTATTCAACACGCCATCATAGCAGTTGTCAGGAATTTTGTTGTCATCGTTCAGACAGCTCGCCAGAAAAAAAGAACCGGCAAAAACCGCGAGAAATAAGAAAACGATCGAACGCATTTTCATAAATAAATCGTATTAACAGGTTTCGAAGATATAAACACAAGTCCTATTCACCCAAACTTTGGTTGCATTACACGTTTATTTCGATTTATGCCCTCTGCTCACGAGTGTTATTCCAAATGAAGAATTTTATTCCTCGGCGCAATTACCCCATCTTGCGTAATTACGCAACATGGAAAAAACCTGGCTCCCCAAAAAATCACCCCCAACCGAACATGTTGAGCAACTCAAAGGCGACCTGAACATCGACTATAGCACGGCTGTTTTACTGGCCCAAAGGGACATTCAATCATTCGATGCCGCTCGCACTTTCTTTCGTCCCGAGCTCAACCAACTGCACGATCCCTTTCTAATGAAAGATATGGACCGCGCAGTGGATCGCCTTTCCGAAGCTATTCACCGAAAGGAAAAGATTCTGGTTTATGGCGATTATGACGTGGACGGAACTACGGCGGTCACCCTTGTTTATAGTTTTCTGTCAGCCATTGGATGTCACTGTTTCTACTATATACCGGATCGTTACAAGGAAGGCTACGGGTTTTCCTTTCAAGGTGTTGATTACGCCAAAGAAAACAATTGCACGCTCATCATAACACTCGATTGCGGCGTTCGCGATGGGCAAAAAATCGATTATGCGCGAACATTGGGTATTGATGTGATTGTGTGTGACCACCATATGCCCGCCGAAATTCCGAACGCCGCTGCAGTGCTCGACCCTAAACGCCCCGATTGCCACTACCCTTACAAAGGGTTGAGTGGCGCAGGTGTGGGGTTCAAAATGTTGCAGGGCCTTTGCATCCAACAATCCATCGACACCGACCATCTCTTTTCTGGCCTCGACCTGGTTACCATTTCCATCGGGGCCGATATCGTGCCGCTAACGGGCGAAAACCGGATTCTGGCTTATCATGGACTCAAAATTCTCCAACAATCGCAACGACCGGGAATTGCCGCCATGCTCCTCAAAGCAGGATTTAAAAAACCGGCCGTCACCATAACTGATGTGGTCTTCATGCTTGCGCCTCGCATCAACGCAGCAGGCAGAATATTCTCCGGTAAACAAGCTGTGGCACTCCTTCTTTCAGACAATGAGGAGGAAGCACTGGAGCTAAGTACCACAATCGAAGAACACAACGCCACACGAAAAGGGCTCGATAAGGAAATTACCGCTCACGCCATTCGAAAAATCGAGGTCGATAATTTCCAGCAACATTCATTTTCAACCGTTGTGTTTGACGAAAACTGGCACAAAGGGGTGGTGGGTATTGTGGCCTCACGATTAATCGAAACCTACTACAAACCCACCATCGTACTAGTGAGCGATGGTGAGAAAATGGCCGGAAGCGCTCGCTCTATTGATGGAATCGACCTATTTGAATGCTTGAGTGAATGTGCCGAGCACCTTATTCAGTTTGGCGGACACACGATGGCGGCAGGACTTTCCCTACAGGCGGAAAACTTCAATGCCTTCCGCGAACGATTTGACTTCGTAGTGCGCGAAAAACTCAACAACATCCGACCGATTCCATTTCTAGAGTATGATACCGAAATTGCATTCGCAGAGATATCACCCAAGATGTTTCGCATTCTCAAGCAGTTCGAACCCTTCGGCCCGGAAAACCTTTCGCCTGTGTTTCTAGTTCGAAACGTTCGGAACTCCGGATTCACTCGTGCGGTCGGCGAAAACAACAATCACCTCAAATTGCACGCGCATCAGGAGAACAACTCTCGTATCTCATTAGATGGTATTGGATTCGAACTCGGCCATTGGTCGGAAAAAATCAAATCCGGTGCGACGGTCGATTTGCTATTCGCTCTCGATGAAAATACGTGGAATAATAAAACCACAATTCAAATGATTGTCAAAGACATTCGTGTTTCGGAAAGCGCAACACACATTGCGAGCTGAAATTGACGAACTTTGTCGACCAACTTTTCTCCATGTCAAACGATAACCGTACTGAAATAGCTGCTCTTGGTGAATTCGGATTAATCCATCATCTGACCGATAATATTCTGCTTCAAAACAAAACATCCATCAAAGGTGTAGGCGATGATGCCGCGATTCTCTCTGCTCCGCAAAATGAAAAGTGCTTGGTGTCGACCGACATGCTCGTGGAAGGTGTACACTTTGATCTTTCCTATGTGCCGCTCAAACACCTCGGATACAAAAGTGTCGTAGTGAATCTCAGCGACATCTGCGCCATGAATGCCGTGCCTCATCAAATTGTGGTAGGCCTAGCACTGAGTAATCGATTCTCGCTCGAAGCCGTTGATGAACTCTACGCGGGCATGCTTATGGCCTGCAACCATTATGGGGTCGATCTAGTTGGAGGCGACACCACCAGTAGCCGCAGTGGACTCGTTATTTCAATCACCGCCATCGGATACGAAAAGGAGGAAAACATTGTGACTCGTTCGGGTGCTCGTGAAAACGACCTGCTCGTTGTGACCGGCGACCTCGGAGGCGCCTATATGGGTCTTCAGGTTCTCGAGCGAGAAAAAGCCGTGTTTCAGTCCGCGCCCGCTGCGCAGCCGCAATTGGAAGGTTACGACTACATATTGGAGCGCCAATTGAAGCCCGAAGCTCGACGCGACGTGCACGGATTACTTCAGTCGCTCGGTGTAAGGCCTACCTCCATGATTGATATTTCCGACGGCTTGGCTTCAGAAATCAAGCACCTCGCCGATAGCAGCGCGGTTGGCTTTGATCTGTACGAGGAAAAAATCCCGGTGTCACCAAAAACTATTGAGGCAGCTAAAGAATTCAACCTCGACTTCACAACCTGCGCTTTGAATGGCGGGGAGGATTACGAGCTTCTGTTTACCATCAAGCCTGGTGATTACGAAAAGATAAAAGGAAACCCAAGTCTTACTGCTATAGGTCACGCAACAGCCGACTCCATGGGATGCAGGCTGATCACTCGCTCCGGTGAACCCATTACACTCAAGGCCCAAGGCTGGAATGCGTTCTACTCTTAACTCATTTTTTTTGTGCCGACATACCAAACCATTTTTTTCCTCGTTTCCTGCGCGCTAACCTTATGATGAAAAAAGCACTACTACTCATTCTCGCCCTGGTAAATACCACGCTGTTCGCGCAGTTCAGCATTGGTACTTGGCGTGACCACTTTCCATACAACCGATGCATTGACGTTTGCGAAGCCAATAATTTCATTTTTGCGGCCACCGTTAATTCTGTTTTTTCGTATGACCAGTTCACCGGTGAGGTGAGTCGTTTCAATAAAACAAATCGCTTGAGCGACGTAGGAATCAGCGCTCTGGAATTCGATCCGGTTTCAAAGTTCATTGTTGTTGGCTATAGCAACGGTAACATTGACCTGTTCAACGATAAAGAAGTCTATAACATTCCTTTCATCAAATTCAGCACACTCATCGGAGATAAAACGATCTACGACATTTACCCCTATGGTGATCGAATTTTTCTAAGTACCGGTTTTGGCATTGTGGTAATTGATGTTCCCGGGCGGGAAATCAAAGAGACCTATTTCATCGGAAGCAGTGGCGAAGCCTTGCGTGTGCGTGATGTCGCTGTTAACAACCAAACCATTTACGCAGCAACGGAGCAAGGTCTGCGAAGCGCAGATGTAAACAATACCTTTCTTTCCAACTTCGAAAACTGGACAACCGTCCAAAACCTGCCCGGAATCAAAATTCCGACGCATATAGAGTTTTTTAATAACGAAATGGTACTGGCCATGCCCGGCGAATTGAACGACACTGTTTGGAGCAAACCACTCGCCGGCGACACATGGGTAGATCGATTTCCCTTGGAAAACTTTCGCATCAACCAGCTCTGGAGTAACGGCGAATGGTTTTCTGTATCGGGCAACTTTGCCTATTGGTACAGCCACAACAACCTCGATTCCCGAATCGTCATCTCCATGGTAGCGGGAAGATTGTTGCACACTTATAACGCCATAATTGGTTACAACGGATATGCATGGGCTGCCGATAAATTCAGCGGACTCATGCTTTCCAAAGACCCATTCGGTTTTGAAGATATCCTCATTAGTCCGTCAGGACCAAACTCCGATGATTGTCGCAGAATTACCGCCTACAACAATAACGTGTGGATAGCACACGGCGGAGTGCGCGCTGATTGGGGCAACAACTTCAATTCAGATGGTGTGTCGGCTTTCGTCGACGACGCCTGGATTTCCATTTCTGCCGATACCGCGCAAAGCGCAGGACAACACTTCAACAACTCCAATCAGTATGTGATGGACTTCATGGACTATGCCGTAGACCCAATCGATAACAACAACGTCTATGCGGCTTCTTGGGAAGAAGGCTTATTGAAAATTGATATTCCCAACCGCCGAATTGTGCCCGCCAACGGAACAGTTAACACGGGGCCTGATTCGGATGGCACAACGCAAACCTACTTACGGACTGCCGTGGGCGGCGTTACCTACTCGAAAGAGGGAATACTCTGGTGCACAAACGGGTACACCAAACAAGCGTTACATGCACTTGACCGCGAGGGAAATTTCTACGACTATGATTTCGGCTCTGTAATCGGTGACGACGAAAAGGTGGCCGACATTCTCATATCAAACGATGGTTACATCTGGGCAAACGTCATCAACAAGGGGTTGCTTGTGCTCAACAATAACAACACGCTCGATGTTTTTTCTGATGACAATTTCAAATTACTGACAGACGCAGAAGGCAACGGTAAGCTACCGTCCAAAGACGTGTTGAGCATGGAGGAAGATCTAGATGGTGAAGTGTGGGTCGGCACCGCAGCAGGGCTATCCATCTTTTATAATCCGGCTTCCATTTTCGAGGACGGGAATTTTGACTCAGAACAAATCCTGATTCAACAAGAAGGAAACACACAAATATTGCTGGAAACCGAAGCCATCAACTGCATTGAAATTGATGGTAGTAATCGTAAGTGGATTGGAACCAAAAGCAGCGGTGTATACTTGTTGAGCGATGACGGACTGCGGGAAGTCTATCACTTTACGGAAGAAAACAGCCCACTTCCCTCAAATACTGTTTATGACATCGGTATCAACCACTCCAACGGCGAAGTGTTCTTTGCAACCGAAAATGGAGTCGTTGGCTTCTTCTCCACCGCCACCAATTTCGATAGCGAAATGTCGAATGTGCGTGTATTCCCTAATCCGGTTCGCCCGGATTATGATGGAAACATTACCATCGACGGACTCGCTTATAACACCAGTGTTAAAATTACTGATGTACAAGGAAACATCCTCTTCGAAACAGAAAGCGAAGGAGGCCGAGCCGTTTGGAATGGTTCCCTTTCGGATGGTTCACGACCCTCCACCGGCGTATACTTAGTGTATGTGTCAACCCCTCTGGGAACAGCTGATGAAGTGAGGAAACTCACCTTCATACGCTAATTCAATCAATCTTCTTTTTAGACAGCTCAAAGTCATTCGTATTTTTGCGTGCTCATTAGCCGGTCGATTATCATTTCGACTTGCATGCGCAACATGAGTGATCAACTCAAGCACGAGTGTGGAATCGCACTCCTCCGATTGAAGAAACCTCTTCAGTATTACGCCGAGAAATACGGAACTGCATTTTACGGCCTCAACAAAATGTACTTGCTGATGGAAAAACAGCACAACCGCGGCCAAGACGGCGCCGGTATTGCTAACATCAAAATCGATATGCCGCCCGGCAAGCGCTACATCAGCAGGGTTCGCAGCAACGACCCACAGCCTATTCGTGATTTGTTTTCCAAAGTAATGTCGCGCTTTGAAGAACTCGAGCGGTCGCGCCCCGATAAACTAAGCGATACACAATACCTCAAAGACAATTATGCCTTCACAGGTGAACTATTTCTTGGGCATCTACGCTATGGCACATATGGCGGAAATAGTATCGAGAACTGTCACCCTTTTCTGCGGGAAAACAACTGGATGACAAGAAACTTAGTTGTTGCAGGAAACTTCAATCTGACCAATGTTGACGAGCTTTTCCAGCTTCTTATTGACTTAGGTCAACACCCCAAACAAAAAGCAGACACCGTGACTGTCATGGAAAAAATCGGTCATTTCCTAGACGAAGAAAACCAACAGCTTTTCGACCGCTTCAAGAAAGAAGGTTACGATAACCAAAAAATTACTGAACTCATTTCTGAAAATATCGACGTGCAGCGCTTGCTCACACGAGCCACTCGCGACTTTGATGGTGGTTTCGCCATGGCAGGTCTCATTGGACATGGCGACGCATTCGTGCTTCGCGACCCGTCCGGCATTCGTCCTGCCTTCTGGTATGAAAACGATGAAATCGCTGTCGTTGCCTCTGAGCGTCCCCCCATTCAAGCCGCCTTCAACGCTTCACTCAGCGATATTCACGAACTTACTCCGGGACATGCTCTCGTGATTCGAAAAAACGGTTCCACAGCTGTTAAGCCTATCATAGAACCTCGAGAAAAAAAATCGTGCTCGTTCGAACGTATTTATTTCTCGCGAGGCAACGATGAGTCTATTTATAAAGAGCGACAGGCACTGGGTAGAAATGTGGTTCCGCAAATTTTGGCGGCGGTCAATTACGACCTTGATAATACCGTTTTTTCATTCATACCAAACACAGCAGAAACAGCTTTCTACGGAATGATGAAAGCGCTGGAAGATCATCTCAACGATGTTAAAATCCGTGATATAAAAGCACTGGGCAACAATGCCTCAATTGAAGCCATCGAACATATCATTCGTAAGCGCGCTCGTCTCGAAAAAATTGCCATCAAAGACGTTAAGCTTCGCACTTTCATAACGCAAGACAGCGCGCGCGATGAAATGGTGGCACACGTTTACGACACAACCCATGGAGCGGTGAAAAGGAGCGTAGATACACTGGTTGTTATCGACGACTCAATTGTTCGTGGCACCACACTGAAACGATCCATCATCAAAATGTTGGATAGATTGGGGCCAAAGAAAATCATCATTGTCTCATCTGCGCCTCAAATTCGATATCCCGACTGCTATGGCATTGACATGGCCAAACTAGGCGACTTCATTGCCTTTCAAGCTGCCATTGCGCTTCACAAAGAAGCCGGAACGTATGACGCTGTTACCTCCGGTGTACTTGAAAAATGCAGACAGATGGAAGCATTACCCAAGAGTGAGCAACACAATTGCGTTCGTGAAATATTCAAGGCTTTCAACACTGATGAAATCTCTGCGAAAGTGGCTCAATTAGTTACGCCTGTAAACACACAGGCTCAAGTCGAGGTCATTTTTCAAACAATTGAAGGACTTCATAACGCATGCCCGGAACATACGGGCGACTGGTATTTTACCGGTAACTATCCTACGCCGGGTGGACATTGGGTCGTAAATCGCGCGTTTATCAATTACATGGAAGGCAGAAACGAGCGCGCTTATTAACCACGCTTGTAAACCGGGACAGTGCTGCAGGGCTCACCAAACATGATGCTCCGTGCCACAGGGTGAAGTCTTACAACCAAGTGTGAATAGGCAGATTGAGGGACCGGCAATTTGCTACAGCCTTTCACTATACAGCGTTTATCGCTGTATTCATTCACATCCAGCGAATCTATCATATTCCTGAAAAGCACCTGCTCCAGGTCGGCAGCACTTCCGTGCACCACCGTTATTGCATAGTCGCTCAAGGCAGAAGCAACCAACATATAGGCCCATGCCGGAATAATAGCATCGACCGAACAAAAAACGGCAACGTGTTTTCCTTGAAAGAGCGACCAATTGTGCTCCTTAATCCATGAACGAAAATCTTTTTCACGCAATGCAAGACCTTGCCAGAGTTGGTCCGCCAAATCAATGCTTACGCGCTCACCGGCAGGATACAAATCTTCCAAGTCAATTGTAACAAGTCCGCTTGTGGCTACTTTATTGACGATTTCATCCATGGCTCAAAAGTATGACTAAGCTGTGCGTCTCTCTACCAAAGACTCACTAAGCATTTCTTCACCCGCGGCTACCATAGCGGCTGCATCATAGTGACACTCCGCATATAGCTCGTCCTGTGAACCGTGCTCTACAAGACGATCAGGAATGCCGAGCCTCTTTACTTGCGACTGATATCCATTGTCGACCATAAACTCAAGGACTGCGCTTCCCATTCCGCCCTGCAAACAACCGTCTTCAACAGTAATCACGTGCTTGAACTTGCCAAATACCTCGTGCAACAACAACTCATCCAGTGGTTTTACAAAACGCATGTCGTACATCGCTGCGCTTATTCCCTTTTGCTCCAATTGCTCACACGCTTGAAGCGCATAATTACCCATCGGTCCTATACTCAAAATAGCCAGGTCTGAACCTGAACGCACCTTGCGACCTGTTCCCGGTTTAATCAATTGGAAGGGGGTTTTCCACTCTGTCATAACGCCATTACCGCGCGGGTAACGAATCGAGAATGGCCCGTAGTTTTCATATTGCGCGGTGTACATCAAATTGCGCAATTCGCTTTCATTCATCGGCGACGCTACAATCATATTCGGTATCGAGCGCATATAGGCTAAATCGTAAGCGCCATGGTGTGTTGGACCATCAGCCCCTACTACACCTCCGCGATCCAGACAGAACACCACATGCAGCTTTTGAAGCGCTACATCGTGCACCACTTGATCATACGCTCGCTGCATAAACGAACTGTAAATATTGCAAAACGGAACCAAGCCTTGCGTGGCCATTCCCGCGCTGAACGTAACGGCATGTTGTTCTGCAATGCCCACGTCGAATGCGCGTTCAGGCATGGCCTCCATCATCAACTTGAGCGAGCATCCCGAAGGCATAGCGGGTGTCACACCTACAATTTTATCATTCTTCTCGGCCAGTTCAATAATGGTATGGCCAAATACATCTTGATACAACGGCGGTTGCGGCGACTTTGGAACCACCTTCACAATTTCTCCGGTTTCCTTGTTGAATAAACCCGGAGCGTGCCACTTGGTTGGACTGCCCTTCTCAGCTGGCTCGTAGCCCTTTCCCTTCATGGTGACACAGTGCAAAATCTTTGGTCCGGGAATGTCCTTCAAGTCCTGTAAAACGGCCGCCATGTGCTCTACGTCATGTCCGTCGATAGGGCCAAAATAGCGCCAGTTCAGCGCTTCAAATAAGTTGCTTTCTTTCACCAAGGAAGATTTCAATGACTCAGAAACCTTGTGCACAATCGACTGGGCGCTATTTCCGAAAGTGGAAAGTTTACCCAACAGATTCCACACCTCATCCTTCACTTTGTTGTATGTGTGCGATGTTGTGATGTCGGTGAGATATTCTTTGAGCGCGCCCACATTTGGGTCGATACTCATACAGTTATCATTGAGAATAACGAGAATATTCGCGTCGGCAGTTCCGCCGTGATTGAGCCCCTCAAAAGCCAAACCGGCGGTCATAGCGCCGTCTCCGATTACGGCAATTACCTGGCGATCGGTTTCTTTCTTCACTTTAGAAGCAACCGCCATTCCTACCGCGGCGCTTATAGAGGTCGATGAGTGGCCTACTCCAAAAGTGTCGTATTCGCTCTCGCTTCGCTTCGGAAAACCACTAATTCCTTTGTATTTGCGGTTGGTATGGAAAACATCACGTCGGCCTGTCAAAATTTTGTGGCCATATGCTTGATGGCCAACGTCCCAAATCAATTGATCGTAGGGGGTATTGAACACATAATGCAGTGCTACAGTCATTTCCACCACACCTAGACTAGCCCCAAAGTGGCCGCCCTTTTCGCTCACAATGTCAATGATATACTGGCGCAACTCCTTCGAAAGCTCAGGAAGTTGCTCTGTTTTCAGCAGTTTCCGGAGATCTTCCGGAGTATTTATCTGGGCCAATAGAGGGCCCGGCTTGTAGGGATTACTCATATTCATGGTGCCACCGTAAAATTGACGGTAGCAAAAAGTATAACAAGGTGATTGCCTGAAAGTTCGCTAAGATACCTACTAGCGCAAGAATACGCAACCGCGAAAGCGGTTATTAGGCATTAACAATCTGCAAAATGCTTTCAAAAATTTCGCGGCCGTCTGTGTTTTCCAGCTCGAAATCGGCGGCCCGCTCGGGGTGTGGCATCATACCAAACACGTTGCGCTGCTTGTTGCAGATACCCGCGATATTCAACATGGAGCCATTTGGATTCGACTCTTCGGTTGTCTCACCATCAATGTTGCAATAACGAAATAGAATTTGATCATTCTGGATAATCTCCTTTCTCTCGTCGTCACCCGCAAAAAACTTTCCCTCTCCGTGTGCAATAGGCACTTTGTATGCCTTCTCGAAATCAAGTGCACGCGTAGGCAACGCTGTCTTAGAAACCGGCTTCAGATAAACGTTCTTGCAAATAAACTTGCGACTATCATTGTGTAGCAGCGCGCCGGGCAAGAGTTTCGCTTCACACAAAATCTGAAAGCCGTTGCAAATTCCCATTACGTAACCGCCTTTGTTGGCATGTGCAACCACTTCATTCATGATGGGAGAAAATCTAGCAATAGCGCCGCTACGCAAATAGTCACCATATGAAAATCCACCGGGAAGAAAAACGAAATCAGCACCTTGCAAGTCGGTGTCTTTGTGCCAAAGTTTGACCACATCCTGATGCAGCACATCACGAAGGGTATAAACCAAGTCTTCATCACAATTACTTCCTGGGAAAACAACAACGCCAAACTTCATGGTTATGATTTTGGGTTCAAAAATACAACGCGGGGTGTTTTTAAATAGTGGGTTTTTTAGATTTAACCGCGGACGCAAAAGAATAACAAGAGTGTTTTTCCTGCTAGGACTTGATTATTGCGAAGACGTCGAAAAATGATTTTGTGATTCGAACTTATAAACCTAGCATCGCTTGATTTTTCTTCGCGTCTTTGAGGTTTTTGATTTAACCGCAGAGCCGCAGAGAGAAGTGCGGAGAATTACGCCCGCGCTTTAACCACGGCCATTATTTTCTTGATTTTTCTTTGCGGCGGTTAAAATCAACATCAGTGGTCGAGACTCTTCTCCCATTTACTCACAGCAACGGTGGCAACCGCGTTTCCGACAACATTCGTTGCGCTGCGACCCATGTCGAGCAAGTGATCCACGCCCAACAGCAACAATAACCCGGCTTCCGGAATTCCGAACGATGATAGTGTACCGGCTATCACCACAAGCGAAGCACGTGGAACACCTGCAATACCCTTGCTCGTGATCATCAGCACCAAAAGCATGGTTATCTGCTGATCAAAACTCATGTGAATACCATAGCTCTGCGCAATGAAAAGACTGGCGAACGTCATATACATCATGGAACCATCGAGGTTGAACGAATAACCCAAAGGCAACACAAAACTCACAATTCGATTGCGACATCCGAAACGCTCCAACTCCTCGAGCGTTTTGGGAAAAGCCGCCTCACTGCTTGCTGTCGAAAAAGCCAGCAACAAAGGCTCCTTAATTCTACTCACCAGTGTCTTTACGCGTTTTCCAACCAACAGATAGGCAGCAAAAAGCAACAGCACCCACAACAACAACAGGCCGAAATAAAACTCTCCGATAAACACACCATACGTCACCAAAACGCCCAGCCCTTTTTTCGCCACTACGGCGGTCATCGCGGAAAAAACAGCGAATGGAGCGAAGTTCATCACGTAACCTGTAATCTTAAGCATTACGTGTCCTACTGCGTCAAGCGCTTTTACAACAATCTCACCCTTCTCGCCCAGCGCTGCTGTTGCGACACCAAAAAACAGAGAGAAAACGACGATTTGCAGGATCTCATTACCGGCCATTGCTTCTATAACACTCTTCGGAAAAATATGCGTAATCACACCCTTGAAGGTCATGGCAGCCTTATCAATCCCTGTGGCTGCATCAGACGGCGGAAGCTCCAGCTGCATCATCGTGCCGGGCTGAAAAAGATTGACCAACAAACAACCTAGCAAAAGCGAAACAAACGACGCGGAAATAAACCACAACATCGTCTTGCCTCCTATTCGGCCCACCGCCTTAATGTCACCCAATTTCGCTACCCCCACCACAAGTGTAGAAAAAACAAGCGGTGCAATAATCATCTTGATTAGGCGCAAGAATATGTCCGTAAGAATGGTAATGTTATCGAGAATACCAACCAATGACGCATGGGTTGCTCCTTCTGTGGTTGAGGGATAAGATGCGTTGAGCAATACACCTGTTGCGACTCCCATCAGCAAGGCAATGAAAATCCACAACGTCAGTTTATTCGACTTGGTCATACGTTAAACATTAGAGCGCCAAAATAAGGCGATTACCGAACTTTCCTCACGACGTCATCTTTAAGCAGCGCCGCGTTCTTATTGGCCAATTGCCCGCAAGCCGCATCAATATCCTTGCCTCGCGAGCGACGCACATTGACTACCAAGTTTTTCGACTCAAGAAATTTCGCAAATGCATCCACTCTCTCCGGGCTTGCCTGGCGGTATTCACCATCATCAATCGCGTTGTATTCAATGATGTTAATCTTCACAGGTAAATTCTTACAATAATTCGCAAGCTCATGAGCGTCCTTCAGTGAATCATTGAAATCTTTGAAGATGATATATTCAAACGTGACGCGTGTTCCCGTTTTATCATGAAAATAGCGCAACGACGCAGCCAAAGACTCCAGGTTATTGCTCTCATTGATATCCATGATTTTGTCACGCTTTTCGTCACTGGCCGCGTGAAGGGAAAGCGCCAAATTGAACTTGACGCCATCGTCACCAAGTTTGGTTATCATTTTAGCAACACCCGCCGTGCTAACCGTGATGCGTTGGGGCGACATACCAAGACCATCCGGCGAGGTTATTTTCTCAATAGAACCGAGCACATTCTTATAGTTAAGGAGCGGCTCTCCCATACCCATATAAACAATATTAGACAAGGGTATTTGGTAACGCTCTTCTGCCTGTCGCTTGAGGTAAACGACTTGATCATATATCTCACCGGCCGTCAAATTGCGTAGCATTTTCAACCGCCCTGTGGCACAGAAAGCGCAAGACAAACTGCATCCCACTTGTGATGATATGCAAGCGGTCATGCGCGATGCTGTCGGTATAAGCACGCCCTCTACCACCTTTCCCGGCTCGACTTCAAAAGCACACTTTATCGTTTTATCTGAACTGATTTGTTGATCTACCAGCATAATGCCCTGAAGTGAATAGTGAGCCGCCAACAACTCTCGTGTAGCCGCTGATAAATTGGACATTTCTTCAAAGCGAGTGGCCGACTTTTTCCATAGCCACTCCATGACTTGTTTGGCGCGAAACTTCTTCTCGCCCTGTAATTCAAAAAACTGAATGAGGTCTTCTTGTGTAACAGTTCTTATGTCGGTCTTCTTGCGATCCATGCCGGGCGTAAAGATAACCTACGCCTGCTTCTTGAAAACGAATCGATATGTAATCACCTTACCATTAGGCGCGGTCTCGTTTGATAATTTGATCTTGGAAAGCTTATTGACTACGTATTCCGTGAGCTGCGGACTGGTTGAATTAATGTGCACAATCTGAATCTTACCCGCTGCATCAATTTTAAAACTCACCTCCACTAAACCGTCCACATTCGGCTGCGGAATCTCCGTTTTGACCGGTTTACCCTGCGCAAGAACAGACTGCTGAAACACCAGCAAACCAAAAGCCATGAAAACCACAGCTAAAAGCCATACTTGATACGTGTTATGGTGGGTGCTAAAAAACATCGGGTATAGATGAATAGACGCTCAGCCTGTGGGTATAGTTACTTCGTGTTCAAAATTATTCGTTTCGATGGAGTCATTCCGTATTTTCAGACTATAATAGCTCTACTTATGAAACAACTCATGATGCGTTTCGGTTTTGTGTGCCTGCTTTTTACAACCAGCACTCTTTTTTCCCTAGCACAAGTAGTGCCAGATACAACTCACATTAACATTGGCGACAAAACCATTATTGTCATTGATGCCAACCCGACTGCCAGTCCTGTCACTCCGGGACCAGGAGTGAATCAAATGCCTGCTATGCCAGATAAGGAATTAAAAAGCGAACTCACTCATTTCGCCGGTATAGATTTCGGTTTTTGCCAAGTAATGGATGAGAACGGAAGCCTAACTCGCGACAGCACTACCGGATGGCTGTCAATCAACAATAATAAATCGCTCACTTGGCGCTTTAACTTGCTTGAAAAGAAACTCCGCATTTATCACGATTATGTGGGCATTTATACCGGTTTTGCGGTTGCTTACAACAGCTATGGGTTTGCTCGTAACTCCGATGTTGTTGTTGACAAAGAAGGTGCTGGGATTTATGCAGTCGAAATAGTTGACATCAATCGCAATTACAACAAGAACAAGCTGCGGAACACCATTTTGCAAGTGCCTATCATGCTCGAGTTTAATTCGCGCAATCAAATAAAACAAAACTTTCACTTGGCGTTTGGTGCTATCGGTGGCTGGGTTACCTCTACCATTACGAAACAAAAATGGGAAAATGAAACGGGCAAATACACCGAGCGCAGAAAAGAAGACTTTTTGGTTACGCCATTTACGCTGGATATCTCCGCGCGCATTGGTTATAAAAAATCTGCGCTGTTTTTTACCTACGGGCTAACACCCCTATTTGAAAAGAGCAGCGGGCTTGCTGTATATCCAATCACTTTCGGCATTCAGCTCACTCAGTTCTAGACATATACTAACTGATCATCGGTTACCGGTATTTCTCCCTTATAACACTGAAGCAAACGAGCCACTGTTGCAACATCCTTTTTGCAATACAACTCAATACGATCCAAATCACCCTGCTCGTAATACACCGATCGCACTTGGCTGCCATCAATATCATCTTTCGGTGTGGGAATACCAAAAATTTTGGCCAACACTTTTATCGATGTGTAGTTCTTGTAGTCACCAAACTTCCACAGCTCCATCGTGTCCAGATGCGCAACCTCCCACGGTTTCTTTCCGGCAATATTCAAGAGAAGTGGCAGCTTGATTCGGTGTATGAGCATACGACGGCATAAGTAGGGAAAATCAAACTCCTTCCCGTTGTGCGCGCAAAGCATGCGGAACGGATGATTGGTTCGTGTTTCCAGTAACTCTGAAAAATCCGCGAGCAGCTTATACTCATCGTGGCCGTAAAAGGAAGTCACCCGTAAAACTCGCTCATTCATTCGCGTGGCAAAATATCCAACGCTGATGCAGACAATTTTTCCAAACTCTGCATAAATACCCGCATCCGAGTAGCTTTCTTCCACGGTAATTCCGTTCTTCTCCCTTGAATACTTGCTTTTATCGGTCCAGAGTTGCTTCAAGTCTTCATCAAGCTCATCGAAACCGGCTTGCTGTGGAACTGTTTCAATGTCCAAAAACAAAACTTCCTCAAGTCGCAATTGATCTAGCATGGGCGTGTTTTTTTAGGTGAGTAAAATTCCAGGTGATCCAAACACAGGTAAGTCTTGTAAATCATCATCGTATATATCGGGGGTGTATACAAACTTCTTATCGAATATGCGGTTCCCGATGTAATAACTCACCCAGTAACGATGGCTAAGCTTCAGTGAATCGGGCATCAGCAACTCGAAAGGTTTAACGCTTTCAGACGGTATATCATTCAACAAAAATCTGAGCGTAGCCGTTTGCTTTTCCCTACCGTCCAGCTTGCCTTCACCGGACGCATTCACGATCACTGTTTCAAGCGATTCCTTTCGATTGTTGATGATATATACCGACCAATTATCCCGATTGGGAAGGAAGGCGATATACACCCCACTTACCTCTTCAATATCTAAATCCTTTTTCATACATTCAATTTTGTGGCTTAAGAAATTCGCATGGCTATGTCTAGGTACCGATACAAATCAGCCGGCATGTGCTTAACACGTTCTTTGCTTTGGGTGTGACCTAAACGCACCACAACCAGCTCCAAATCCGGAATACAGACAACATATTGCCCTCGCAAACCACGGCACGCAAAAAACGAGTGTCCTACATGTTCGCCAATCCACCATTGTCTTCCATACCAAGTACACGACTCTGATTTTTCATCCGGTATCCCATGCGGCACAAGGGATTCTTTCACCCATACAGGTGAAACCAATGTATCACCCTGCCAAACACCATTGTGCATGAAAAGCAAGCCCAGGCGAGAAAAATCTCGGGCTGTTGCATAAAATCCGCTAAACGTTTTCTCAATACCGTCTTCATCATCCAAATTCCAATAGGCATCGTTCTCTGCTCCAATTCGAATCCACAATCGCGATGAACAATAGTCTGAAACCGTCATGCCTGTGGCCTTGTTCAAGATCATTCCCAGTAAAACCGTATTGCCTCCTTCATAGGCCCATAGCGTTCCGGGTTGTTTTTGCACATGGTATTCAAGCGTCGAAGCCTTTAAATCCTTTCCGTAATAGGACTTCGCCATATAACCAAATGGGCTGCTATAGCTTTCTCCGAATGGAATACCGCTCGTCATATCCAACAAATGACGAATGGTAAGCAACGTATCCATGCCCGATTGATACGCTTCCAGGTAATCTCCCACTTTGTCATCAATACTGTGAATGAAACCTTCCTCAATGGCCATACCTACTAAAATCGAAGTGATACTCTTGGCCATTGAAAAAGAGTTGCTCAATGTGCTCGCTTCTCCCTCGCGGTATCTTTCAAATAACAACGAGTCATGCCTGAAAACGAGCAACGCTGTTGTACCCATCGAATCGATCCACAACTCTTCTTCCTGCGATAATTCTGTTGAGTTATAATATTCCGATAAATTCACTGGCTCAGGGGCTCCGACCGCCACTTTTCGAACGTTGAAATAGGGTTTGTCGTCAATATCAGGGTTTTTTTTACCCACCAGATATGTTTTGCGAAGTCCGTGCAAGACATGCTCGTTATCTGAAGCCCACAGTGCGGCAACAGACAACACAATAAAAGCAAGCAATGCAACAACGATACTTTTGACAACTCTCATCCTTCGAATTTTTCGCAAGGTAGCACGACGGGTAATTCCTGTTTATTCCGTTTCAGAATATTCCGTCCATAAAATTTGGTTTGTGTCCTAAAAAGTCGGCAACTTGCTGCCATGAAAATTGCTCCCGGAAAAGAAGTCGCAGTGCATTACACGCTATTCGCTGTTGATGATGAAAAAGAACTGATTGAAGAAACGCGTCACGACGACCCTATGCGTTTCATTTACGGCCAAGACTCCATGCTGCCCAAATTCGAACAAGCCCTGCTCGGTTTGTCTGCTGGCGATACGTTCACCATTTCAATTTCCTGCGATGAAGCCTATGGCCCTGAGCAAGAGAATCTTTTCATCGAATACCCGAAAAGCATGTTCATTGAGGATGGCGAGTTAGACGAAGAAATTTTTCAGGAAGGAGAAATCATTCCACTGGAAAGTCCCGAGGGCGACATCATTGAGGGTGTTGTATGTGAAGTAAAACTCAACTCAATCGTGCTAGACTTCAACCACCCGCTGGCAGGTGAAGATTTGTTATTTGAGGGCACCGTCGTTTCAGTTGCGTGATTCACAAAACCGTTGTTCACAAGATGATGTAAGAGCTGTGATTGGCTGAGCTTTCAGAATTTAATTCGCCCTGCACATGAAAAGGTCTCCCTTTAAAACCTCTGCGAATACGATTTCTTCCGTGTCGACTATCATCGGCATCACACTCGTATTGGTGCTCGTTGGCACGCTGCTCATTGTGTCCTTGCTGGGTAGCGCCGTAACAGGTCACTATCGTGGGCAGGTCGTTGTGCAGGTCATGATTGCTGACGACGTGGAAGAACAAGACGCTCAGCTACTGAAAAAACACATTGAAGGCGCACCCTATGCCGCATTAGCGTCCTACCTCTCGAAAGAGGAGGCAGCAGCCCTCATGCAGGAAGAACTAGGTGAAGAGTTTGTCGATTTTCTCGGCTACAATCCCTTGCCTGCCTCCATCGACATTCACATCAAACCCGAATTCAGCGATGAGGAAAAACTAGCAGGCATCGTAAAAGAGCTCGAGAAAAACACATCCATCAACGAGGTTGTATTTCAGCATGACTTGCTCAAACAAATGAACGCTAACCTCAGCAAATGGAGTCTGGGCATTTCGCTTATCGGTATCGTTTTGCTGATTATTGCCATTGTTCTTATCGTGAACACCATTCAGCTTGCTATTTTCTCGCAGCGATTCCTCATCAAAAGCATGCAATTAGTTGGCGCAACACATTGGTTCATTCAAAAGCCCTTCCTGCGCCGCGGATTGTGGTTTGGCTTCCTGGCCTCCTTACTTGCGCTTGCTGTTATTTTCATGTTGCTGTACGCCTTTCAATCTGACTTGCAAGACATGATAAACATCTTACAGGAAAAACAACGCCTATTGGTGTTGATTGGTGGAGTGCTTCTCATTGGCCTTTTCCTCAGCGGCATAGCAACTGTGTATGCCGTGAATCGCTTCATCCGCACGGACGCCGATAAACTCTACTAATCATCACGAACGAAATTGAAGATTCGTTTGTTATTGTACTATGTCAACCGCACGCAAAACAGCCGTACTACTCATTAACCTTGGATCACCTGATAGTCCGAAACCGTCCGATGTAGCTTCATACCTCACCGAGTTTCTCAACGACCCTCGTGTTATCGACATCAACTGGCTTGGTAGAAAAGTACTTGTAAATGGTATTATTGTGCCCTTTCGCCACCGCAAAAGCGCCAAGATTTACCAAGAGCTTTGGACAGCAGATGGTTCGCCACTTATTTACTACGGAAAACAAACGCAACAGAAACTACAGGCGCGTTTTCAAAAAGACGATTCCGATACACGCGTGTTTCTGGCCATGCGCTATAAAAACCCCTCTATTGAAGCGGCTCTATCCGGTATCGTTAAGTGGAACCCCGATAAAATCATCATCCTTCCGCTCTTTCCTCATTACGCGTCTGCCTCCACCGGCTCTGTTATCGACAAATGCATGCGGGTAATGCGCGATTTCTGGACGTTTCCTGAAATACAATTCGTCAATCAATTCTGGGATCACCCGCTCTATCTGCAAGCTTTCGCGAATAGAGCCAAGCAATATGACATTAATTCCTACGACCATGTAATTTTCAGTTATCACGGCCTTCCGGAACGTCAAGTAGACAAGGTATACGAAGATCGAGCTTGCCGCAACCACTCGTGCGAACATGAAATCAATGACGAGAATAAACTCTGCTATAAAGCTGCTTGCTACGCTACAAGCCGCGAAATAGCAGCTCGATGTGGAATAGATAGCTCACATTACACTGTAGCTTTTCAATCGCGCCTGGGCA
>Ga0315907_10001177_pt1 | contig 36055 bp, 35 predicted proteins | sample LakEriMetagenome_3_FD_203525 | JGI IMG/M metagenome (GOLD analysis project Ga0315907, IMG submission 203525) | Freshwater fungal communities from buoy surface, Lake Erie, Ohio, United States - Buoy 12 MA123 | ecosystem: Environmental > Aquatic > Freshwater > Lake > Lake biofilm | place: USA...
GACATGTTTTGACCAAGTCCGTTTCCTTGCCATACGACAGTAGCGCTGGCTGTTTTTTCTGTTGATTCATGTTGTTGCCAAACCCAGTCTGGATTGTGTGTTTGCGAATGATCTACCACCGCATCTTCTCGCCCTTTAAAGTTTGGTTTAATAAGGACGGTATTCGGTTGTGCATCTTTTGGACTTATCGGAGCTAAATGACTCACCGTGGGGGTAACGTTTCCATAAAATTCGGATTGCTGTGCGGTTAAAAGCATCGGAATCAAGGGCAGAAGTAGGAGTAAAAGTTTTTTCATAGTTTGATTTTGCGATGGAAAGATAGCGTAAATTTGTTTAATGTTAGCATTCGTTGATAACTCTAAATGCTTTGTTAATTTCTAAATAATATGCGCTACAAAATTTTAATATCCCCCGCAAAGAACTTAAGGAAACATGCGTTTACCGACCACGAACGTTTGGGGGTACCTCAATTTATAGCGGAAGCAAAGCTGGTACATCGTTCCTTGGCTAAATGCACCCACGGAGACCTGGTTGAGTTGATGGGAATATCGGCTAAATTGGCGAGTGAGTCCAAACAAATGATAAAACAATGGGATCATAATTTCTTATACCGAGCGGTAGAAATGTTTGATGGAGAAGTGTACCGTGGATTAGCGATTGACACCCTTGCCGATGAATTTAGTGAAGTCCTTTCCGACCGCTTGCGAATCCTCTCTGGCTTGTATGGGATTTTAGCTCCAAACGATTTAGTGTCGCCCTATCGCCTGGAAATGAAGACCAAATTACCCGTAAAGAAAGCAGAGAATTTATATCAGTTTTGGGGAGAAAAGGTCGCTAAGCATTTAAAACAGGATACGGAGTATTTAGTGAATTTAGCGTCGGATGAGTACAGTAAAGTAGTGCTTCCGTTTTGGGATAAGGACAAGGTGATTACTCCGGTATTTATGGAGGAAAACGAGGGGAAGCCAAAGGTAGTGATGATGTATGCCAAGAATGCCCGGGGAAAAATGGCTCGATTTATCATCGAACAAGGGATTGAGAATCTTTCAGATATCCAAGGATTTGATCTGGATGGGTATCGTTTTGATAAGGAGCAATCTCAGGGAAATCGGTGGGTGTTTCTCCGTTAAAACAGCCATTTAAAGAAATAAAAGCCCCAAACTACAGAAAGGATTAATACAAAAGTGAAATTAATAATGATCCCAACTAAGAATCCTAAAAAGGTCCCAAGAGCGGCTTTAAATGCTCGTTTGTAATCCGTTCGGTCAAGGATTAGCTCGCCAACGAATGCGCCAACTAAGGGTCCAACGATATAACCCATTGGAATTGGGAAAATTAACCCAGCAATCAAGCCGGCATATGAGCCTCTAACCCCATATTTGGATCCTTTAAATACTTTGGTTCCGTAGGCAGGTATGGTCCATTCTAAAACCATACTGATTATGGCAAGTATGGCAGTTACAATTAAAATCCAAACCGGGATTTCGGCACCGGAAACAAAAAAGAAAAAAAGCAAGGCGAGCCAAGAGAACGGAGGGCCGCTAAGTGCAGGTAAGAAGGAACCTACAAACCCCAAGATTATGGCGGAAATCGATAGAATAACAAGCAGGATATCCATCATCATAGCGTAAAATGTTCTGATTTTTTTATGATTTCCCAAGTATGATCAGACAATAATTTGATTGTTGCTAAAAACACCAAACTGGTTTTACTCCGGCCCCAATCCTCAGGAGCAATTAAGGATAATAAATACTCCGATTCCTTTTGATACAAATGATAGGTATGGTGAATTAAGGGTTCAAATTTCAAGTTGCATTGATAGATCATTTCTGAAATTTCCTTGCGTTCTTGTATGGCTTTTGCTTGCACGGCAAGGACTTGAATTTGATCGTAAATTTGTTTGAGTTGAACATCCGTCTGGTATTCCATTGCACGGAGTGCACGGCTTTTCAGTTTACCCTCGTCCTCCGGTTTTATCGGCATACTTCCGGCGTGATGCGCATAGGGCAACAAGCCCGGATTCTCTGCAATTTTCTCCGGATCAATCGGGTTAATAAAGGGTTCTTTCTCCTCACTCATCTAATACGATTTTACTCAAGTTATCACCTACCAACGAACCAATGGCAATGCCCATGCCACCCATTCTTACCCCAAGAACCGTGTGCTTGTCTACGCGTTGAATTACGGGCTTCTTGGAATCTCCAAGACCCATGGTCCCCGCCCATTGGTATGCTATCTCAAACGATTTACCGGGGAGAATGTTCGTTTCCAGCAACGAGATCAGGTGATTTTGTATGCGTTCAGTGGGTTCCATCGAGAGGGTTTGCTCGCCTGCAATGTCCAAGTTTCTTCCTCCACCCAAGAGTATTCGATTTCCAATGTTTCTAAAGTAGTAATATCCCTCATCAAAATGAAAGGTCCCATCAATCCGTAAGTTATCGATTGGCGTAGTTACCAATACTTGTGCTCGTGCAGGGCTTACCTCTATGGGTAAAAGTTGCGCTGCAAAGCCGTTGGTGCATACTGCGATTTGATGGGCACGTAGGGTACCGTATGTGGTGTGGACCTCCCCTGAATCAATGGCATTTACTGCGGTTCCATACAAGAATTTAATTCCTGAGGTAACGCACGTGCTATGCAATGCATCAATTAATTGATCCGTTTGTAGGCTGCCTTCTAAGCGGTTTTTAAAAGCGAAATTAAACCCGTGTATTCCTGATTTGTTGAGCATTTCATGGTCTGCTGAATAACACGATGATTCTCCCGATATTTTTTGAATTCCCTCGTTTAAATAGGCTAAAAAATCAGAAGTAATGTGTTCATTGTTCTCCAATAAATCCCATGATCCACAGGCGTCGTACCCCATTCGCGTTGCTGGCACAAGTTCAAGTAGGCGTTTTAACCCGTCGTAGCGCATGGCAACGGTATCCCATACCTCCGTTTCGCGCATGCTGTTCAAGTCGGCAAAAATCTCTGAAGGACTTCCAAAACAGGCAAATCCCGCATTTTTCGTACTGGCTCCCGTGGGTAAGTAACCGCGCTCAAGGATAACAATACGAAGAGACGCATCCCTGTGTGTTAAGGCCAAGGCGCAGGTCATGCCTACGATTCCCGCACCAATGATTAGCACATCAATCTGCTCCGTATACGCGCGCTTTTCCCAGAAACTGAGGTCCTTGTAATTAAGCATTTTATTTTCTCGCTTTTATTGTCGAAATTTGTATATGCTAAGGTAGCAAATTGTTACGTGGTAATCGATTAATCGTTAGGGTTGTATGAAGGTATACGTCTACATGTTGATGGCGCTTTGTTCATTTTCACTTCAAGCTCAAGAGCTTAAAGTGGTTTTTACGGGTAGCGTCACCAATCAGTCCAAATTTCCGATCAAGGGTTCAATGGTTTATTTAATTCAAAATCAACAAACTCTTGATGCAAGTATTGTAGGGAGCAAAGGAGGATTCGTGATTTCTTCAGTCGTACAGAAATCTTCACCTTTTGTTATTCAAGTATCCAATCCTGGATATGTTTCGCAGCGTTTTCAATTTAATTTAAACGGGCTGAACATTCCGAGGAATAGTTTGGGGTTTTCTATCAAACCTGTGGATACGCTTTCTGTAATGTTGGTTCCAGTCAATCCGTTAATAACGATAAATGTCTCGGATAAAGATTTTGCCGATATTTATCAATGGGACGATAAATCCAAGCACTGTATCCCAAACTTTTCACATCGTAAAAAATATGCAGATTCTTTAAATCAACGCATTCAGGATGAGGAGGGGCGCCAGTTGATTCAATGGTATAAAGGAAAAAGTAGTACGTTTGAGCAGGTTAAGAATTATCAATTAGCGATTCAATATTTGGACTCTGCTGCTAAAAAAGCAACTTCCTATAAACTTCAAGATACCACCATTGATCGTAAAAAAGCCATTTTGCAAAAGGCATTTTTGGAGCAATCCAAAGAAATAGCCAAGAAACGAGAGATTGATAGTTTATTTGTTATTGGGGATTCGCTGTTGGCCGTGTTAAAGCTAAATGATGCTGAATCCATATATAAATTAATTCAAAAAAAGGATCCTACTGCTAAAAAAGCAGCAACAAAGTTGGATGTAGTTTTAGGACTTAAAAAGGAGGAGGAGTTAAGACAAAAGCAGCTAAGCAGCTATAAATCAAATCGAACAGCTTGCTACAATGCCGTGAAAGTCAAGAAATATACTGAAGCAATTAAGTCAATTCAAAAAAACCTCACTTTAACCTTATTGCCGAAAAGTTACTTCGATTCAATCCCAAAAACCGTGGATTCGTTAAATGTATTGCTGAAAGAGGAGAACCTACAAAAAGAACTAACGATAGAAATCAATAAATTTAAGGCCGTAAAATCCAAAATTGAATTAGGCGGCATGAAAGCATCTTTGGATAAAATCCAAGGAATTTGTTCAAATTTTAAAGATACTTCCAAAGTTAAAACGGTAAATTCAGAATTGGACAAATTAATAAGAGTTCGCGTTGATGAAGATATTCCCAATGCATATAAATTGCATTCAAATGGTAGAACTGAATATGATAAGGCGATTGGGGAGTATGAAAAAATTAAAGGCTTTATTGCCCTTATTTCTGATTCAGTCGCGAAAAAACAACGTTTGTCAGAAGCAGATATAAAAATTGCTGATGCACGAAAAAACAAAGAGGATGCTAACCAAAAACGTCAATTGGCACTCACAACATTCAATAATTACCTAGATTCCCTCACCTTTAATCCGCAATTCTCCCCTGGGTATGCAGCACGCCTTGCGAAGCTTAAATCAATGATTTTAGCTCCGCCCTTTAAGACTGGATTTAAAGAAAAACCGATGGAGGATATGATTTCACGTTACAAGAAATTAGAAAAGTATTTCATAGACAATAAAAAGTCTATTCCTCTTATGAATCAAAAGGATTCGGTTAAAGCATTGGCGGTAGCAAATGAACTTTTAATTAAAGCTGGCGCGAATGACTTAGGTAAGCTGGAATTAGCATTTCTTAGCGCAAAAGTGGATTCGATTAAACTCAAAGTATCTCCATCAAAGCAATTAGCATCAAATACGGTGAGAGGGTCAAAAATCCTTCCCCCGACCGGTGCCACCTTGGTTAACGGAAATATTCAAGATGCATTTGATGATTTATCCTTTACTTCAAAACGCGATGAATTTCTAACAAAACAGGCTTGGGAACAATTGAAAGAGTCTGTAAACACGAAGAATTTTCGCGATGGACAAATCAATGAGCTTAGTAGTGATGCACAGCGTAAATTTATAGAAACTCAAGAATCAACTCGAGCCTCAATAAGTCAAGAAGAAGCTTCACAATCCAAATCGCGTGAATTACAAAACATTGCAACGGTTGATGCCACGCTGAAATCAATCGACAAAAGAAATATAGAGAATCTAGCCTTAACCAATCAACTTGCCGATGAATCAGTGAAGACAAAGGATGTGATTGATCGTGTGAATTTTAACCAAGGGATTGAAAATGAGGCAGCACGCCATAACACTCGTGATTTTATTGATTCCATGAATTCAAGACGTGAGGAGATAGGAGTAGACGAAAGCCTCAGAAATAAAGACCTAGAATCAGATCAACGTAAATTTTTAAACAGCAACGAGATTGCGCGAGTTAACCAAGAATACATTGTCGATCGTCAACACAAAAGCGACCAGCGTGCACAAGAGAAAATAGCAAATTATGTGGATACACGCACTTACAGCCCGAATTATTTAAAAGACACCTCCGGAAATTGTTTAAAATGGAATCAGATGACTGAGTTTATTTATCAATTTAAAAATGAACTTGGTTTTACTACAAGCATCTTAGTTCGAAGGGTGGTAGTAAATAAGGATGGATATGGAGTCATTTATGAAAAAATCACCTCTGATTCAGGTAAGTGTGCATATTCCTTGAATGGGCAACCTATACCAGAAGCCGTGTGGATCCATGACTCTACCGGAGAATCTACATTTACTCAAGATGGACCTATTGATCCGGTCGGATGTCAGTAGTTAAAAAGTCATTGTCAGTAATTCGTCGTTAAAGGTGCGTTTCACGTGCTGTTGTCGCCTAGCTTTGTAATAAAAAAAATGAACATTCATTTTATTGCGATTGGAGGAAGTGCGATGCACAATTTAGCCATTGCCTTGCACCGTAAAGGAAATACAATAACAGGTTCGGACGACGAAATTTTAGATCCCTCAAAGTCTCGTTTGGAGCGAGAAGGGATTTTACCTGAGGAAATTGGATGGTTTCCTGAAAAAATTTCCCGTGGTTTGGATGCGGTTATTCTTGGCATGCATGCCCGTGAAGATAATCCAGAATTGCTGAAAGCCAAGGAATTGGCAATACCTGTGTATTCTTACCCAGAATATTTGTACGAAGCAAGTAAGGATAAAATCCGGGTGGTCATCGGTGGAAGTCATGGAAAAACGACCATTACCTCCATGATTTTACATGCCGCTAAATCCTTGAATTTCCCCTTAGATTATATGGTTGGAGCCCAATTAGAAGGCTATGATTGCATGGTACAACTTACGGATTCCGCTAAATTCATGATTTTGGAAGGAGACGAATACCTGAGTTCACCCATTGATCGTCGTCCTAAATTTCATTTGTATAAACCAAATATCGCGCTGCTTAGCGGTATCGCGTGGGACCACATCAATGTTTTTCCTACGTTTGACCAGTATGTAGATCAGTTTAGGATTTTTATCCAGTCGATTGAATCGAACGGAAGCTTGATATTTAACACGAATGATCCGGAAATTGTCGGCTTGGTAAAGGAATCGAATACCATTAAAGCAACGCAAGCCATTCCATACGAAACCCCATCGTTTCAGGTGACCGAAGAAGGCACGTGTTTACATGTAGATGGCAATGCCTATCCGCTTCAGATTTTCGGAGACCATAACCTGCAAAACTTGATGGGTGCCATGTTAGTGTCAGAACAAATGGGAATAAACACGCATGATTTTTTAACGGCTATGGCGGATTTTACCGGAGCAGGCAAGCGCTTGCAAAAAGTGGTTGACAGCGGTTCGTTCGTTATGTTTAAAGATTTCGCACATTCCCCATCCAAATTGAAAGCCACAACTGCTGCAGTAAAACAACAATACCCAAACAAGAAGCTCATTGCATGCATGGAGTTACATACGTTTTCTTCGTTGAAAAAAGAATTTTTACCCCATTATCTGAATGCGATGCAGGCTGCGGATTTTCCCCTGGTGTATTTTAATCCCCAGGTAGTAGCCCATAAAAAATTGGAACTCATTAGTAAGGAGGACGTGTTTCAGGGGTTTGGTGGAGGTGTTTTTGTGGCGAACGAAACGCAAGAAGTGTTGGATTTTATTGCTGGCGAGGTTCAAGAGGAATGTGTCTTGCTTATGATGTCTTCGGGAAATTTCGACGGAATAAATTTTGAAACCCTCGGGGCAACATTGCTTGAATCAATCGGTTCTGCGGAATAACAACCGGCGATAAATTATTGCAATCAAGATGCTATTGAATAAGGTGTATAGCGTCATTCCTAACAACCCAATAATAAAGGTAAAGCTGGCGCTGGCAATCATTTTTGCTTGTTGCAAGCTCATTTTTGTGATTTCCTTGTCGGATTTATTCGCTAATTCAGGGTTTTTTGCCCGAATTTTTTCTAGGTTTTTAGGATTTTCAAGCAGTTCTTTCGCCTGGGCTATCTGATAGGTATTGTATTCCGGGTGAATTTTTGCATAAAACACATAAATAAAACCGCTTACCAACAAGGTGTATACCATGCCTGTTCCAATTCCTTTCTTCAGGTCTTGAAGGAAATTGGCCGGATTGGCTTCCTTTTTTTTGATTAAGTAGAGGGATATTGAAATTGTTACCGTTAGCAACAACATGTTTATTAAAACAAAAATCTGAACACTTCCAAAAGTAAACAACCCAAGCATGAACGCCATTTGTTTAATGAGAATCCACAGCAAGGCCAACCCAATCGGAATAAAATAAATACGGTTCATTAGCTATTCATTGATACCAAAAACTCTTCGTTGGAAAGCGTATTTTCCATATGCGACTTCAGGAATTCCATCGCTTCTACCGGATTCATGTCAGCAATGAACTTACGGATTAACCATACGCGTTGAAGTACTTCTTTTCCAACCAATAAATCTTCTCTACGCGTTCCTGAAGCAGTAATGTCAATCGCTGGGTAAATTCTACGGTTAGATATTTTACGGTCTAATTGAAGTTCCATATTTCCCGTTCCTTTAAATTCCTCGAAAATTACTTCGTCCATTTTTGAACCTGTATCCGTTAACGCTGTGGCCAGGATGGATAAGGAACCTCCGTTTTCAATTTTTCGGGCTGATCCAAAGAAACGCTTCGGTTTGTGTAACGCATTCGCATCAACTCCTCCAGAAAGTACTTTTCCAGATGCAGGAGATACCGTGTTGTATGCACGAGCTAAGCGCGTGATGGAATCAAGTAAGATACACACGTCATGCCCGCATTCCACCATACGTTTTGCTTTTTCAAGCACCATATTGGCCACTTTTACGTGACGTTCAGCTGGTTCATCAAAGGTTGAGGCAATTACTTCTGCTTTAACACTTCGAGCCATGTCTGTAACTTCCTCAGGACGTTCATCAATCAACAATACGATGAGGTATGTTTCAGGATGATTTGCTGCAATAGCGTTTGCCACATCCTTCAACAACATCGTTTTTCCCGTTTTTGGTTGCGCCACAATCATTCCGCGCTGTCCTTTTCCAATCGGTGCGAATAAGTCCATCACACGAGTGGAAAGTGATTCCTGTGCATGTCCCGTTAATTTAAACTTCTCGTCTGGAAATAGGGGAGTAAGGTATTGAAAAGGCACACGGTCACGAATGTATGAAGGGTCCCGGCCGTTGATGGACTCCACTTTAACCAAAGGAAAATATTTTTCACCTTCTCTGGGTGGACGGATCGTTCCTTTTACGGTATCGCCGGTCTTTAGTCCAAATAACTTGATTTGATTTTGACTTACGTAAATGTCATCGGGGGAAGGCAAGTAGTTATAGTCTGATGATCTCAAAAATCCATATCCATCTTGAATCACTTCAAGTACTCCTTCTGCGGTAACGATCCCAACTAAATCATATAAGTCTTCTTTGGGTTTTGCGGGTTCGGGTTGTTCACCTTCTGTTGCAGGAGTTGCTTGTTGTGGTTGATATGGTTTTCGATCGCGTGATGTTTGATGCGCGTGCTGGGGCGGATGGTTCGGTTTGCGTTCCGGCCTAACGGGTGTTGCTTCCTCTGTTGTTTCGACTGCTTTCTGCGCTTCAGGTGCTGCTTGTGCAGCGGCCTCTTGTACGGGAGAATCTTCAGGCTCAAAGGGAAGGGTAGGAGAGGATTCTAATGCCGGTGTGTTTTCTACTTTCGGTTTGCGCGGACGTGTTTTGCTTCGTTCTGCAGGTATTGTATTTTCGGGTGAAGACGGGGCCTCTGAAACATTGCCAGTTAAGGCACTGATTAATTCCGTTTTTTTGAGTGTTTGCGCGTTTGGAACTCCCAAAGTTGCTGCAATTACACGTAAATCATTTAAACTTTTCCCTGATAATTCGTTGGTATCCATAAAGGTAGTGATGAGTGAAAAAAACGCGATGAAGCGCTAGAGAGATATCGAATGCAAGTTTATTAAAAAAAAAGGACATTCACATCAGTTTCCCTGAAATATCATGTTTTTCTTTTTTTCTTTTTTGCAGCTGGAAACAATATGTTATTGAGAATCAAACGATAACCCGGTGAATTTGGATGCAAATTTAAATCAGTTGGTGGGTCCCCAACAAAGTGTTGATAATCTTCCGGGTCGTGACCCCCATAAAATGTCCACATGCCCTGACCGTATTCCCCATGCAAGTAACGTGCGGTACCGATGGATTTAGTTTCGCCCATGATCAATACATTGGGTTTAACAAATTCCTTGTGGAAATCAGTAGACTGTCCCATGAATCCTTTCACAGTAGAAGTATGGCATTGGGTGAGCATGGTAGGTACAACATCCCACTTGGCAGAATATTCAAACAAGGTAAAGTAATCTTCCTGTTCTCGAATGGTTGAATTATTACGCAAATTAGATGCATCCAAGTTGGAATATTCATAAAAGTACGGATCGCGATTTAAGGTGAAATTCTGAAAGGCTAAGGATCGGGTAAAGTCTAACTTATTTTGTGCGTTGGGGTCCGCCGCATCCCCATCATAAATGCTCTCACAGATGTCCACTCCATTGGCACTTAAGGCGATGTCATAGCTGTCTGTTCCACTGCACATGGTGAACAAAAACCCTCCGCCCATGATGAAATTTTTAATGTTTTGAGCTACTGCCAATTTCAGCTGTGAAACCTTTTTGAATCCCAACATGCGTGCGTTGGATTCGGCGACTTTCACTTGTTCTTTATACCAGGGTTGAAACGATGCAGAGGCATAGAATTTCCCATACTGTCCTGTGAAATCCTCATGGTGAAGGTGTAACCAGTCATACTTAGGTAAGAGGCCCATTACAATAGCTGAATCATAAATTTTATCGTATTTAATCTCCGCATACTCCAATACCATCGTTACTGCGTCGTCCCAAGGCTGCTTGTTTGGTGGCGTGTAGACCGCTATTTTTGGGGCTTTTTCCAATTGAATCACTTCCATATTCACCTCAGGATTGGCAATCTCAGTTTTTATAGCACTCACTTGTCCATCGGTGAGTACCTGATATTTCACACCTCGAATTTTTATTTCCCGCTCGATTTCTTGCAAATGCGGAATTAAAAACGCACCTCCTTTATAGTTCAAGAGCCATTCCATCACTACGCCATTTTCTAAGCACCAGTAGGCAATTCCGTAGGCTTTTAAGTGATTGCTCTGACTGTTGTCCATAGGGATCAACAATTGTGTGGCACCCAGCCGTAAGCTGAAAATAATAAAGCAAAGAAAGATTACTAGTCTTTTAACCATTAGAAGGGCACATTTTGATCGCCATCGAAGGTGAAGTCATTTTCGGGTTTATTCATCTTGCTTTGAATCGTTATGGTGTTGGAGTCCTCGTTGAAACTGGAAAGTGCCGAGGCGTTGTTTTCACCAAAGTCTCCCATGGAATTTGCATCATTCATGTTTTCAAAGCGGGCATATTTAGCTTCAAAGCGCATGCGAACGGTATCTGTTTTACCATTTCTGTGTTTCGCAATAATGAATTCAGCCATGTCTTGGGTTGAATTTCCAAAATCATCTTTAAGAATTTTGTAGTACTCCGGACGATACAAAAACGATACGATATCGGCGTCTTGTTCAATGGCACCGGATTCACGAAGGTCGGAAAGAAGTGGACGTTTGTCTCCTGCACGCTGCTCAACCGAGCGACTTAACTGTGCCAAGGCAATAATCGGAATATTCAATTCTTTGGCAATCTCCTTAATGGAACGGGAGATGGTAGAAATTTCTTGTTCTCGGTTGCCATTATTTTTGCCATCCTTGGCCGACATGAGCTGTAAATAGTCAATGATCACCAATTCAATGTTGTATTGCGCCTTTAAACGACGACATTTTGCACGAAAATCAAAAATACTCAAGCCTGGGGTGTCGTCAATAAAAATCGGAGCGGTTGTTAGTTTTGGAATTCGGGCATGTAATTGATGGAATTCATGATCTGCTAAATCGCCTTTTCTTAGTTTTTCAGAGTCAATTTTTGCCTCTCCAGCAATCAGTCGTTTCACCAACTGAACCGAGGACATCTCTAAAGAGAAAATAGCAACGCCTTTCCCGTGCTGTACCGCCGTGTTTCTAGCCGCAGAGAGTACAAAAGCAGTTTTCCCCATTCCCGGACGCGCCGCAACCACAATCATGTCCGACCGTTGCCAACCCGAGGTGATTTTATCCAATTCAATAAACCCAGACGGAATCCCTGAAACTCCATCGCCAGTAGCGCGAGCCTTTTCAATTTCTTCAATGGCATCTTTAACTACACTGGACATGGCATTGACTTGCTTGGTCATGTTGTTCTCCCCAATTTGAAACAATCCAGTCTCGGATTTATTCAATAAGTCAAACACATCCACCGTATCGTCATACGCATCTTTTAAGATTTCCGTACTCACTCGAATTAATTCACGCTTGATGAATTTTTCAGCGATGATGCGCGCATGGTACTGAATGTGTGCAGAAGAGGCAACGCGATTGGTTAATTGCGATACATAACCAACCCCACCGGCAGCGGTTAATTCGCCGTTTTTAGCAAGACGCTCCGTTACCGTCACTAAGTCTACCGGACTTGTGGAGGCAAATAAATCCCGAATGGCCTTAAATATGTATTGATGTTTCGGATCGTAGAAACTTTGCTCATTTAAAATATCGATGGTGTCGTTCACCGCGTTCCGTTCCAGCATCATGGCTCCCAATACCACTTGTTCCAAGTCAACTGCTTGCGGGGGTATACGCCCCATTTCATTGCTGAATGCGGTCGCCACTTTGGCGCGTGTACTCGGTTTACGCGAGGTATCTTGAGGTTCCATGATGTGATGAATTGAGTGAAAGGTGTCGAAGTTAACCAACGCTCAAATGTACAAAAAGTGACGTACTTTTTTCGGGTTGTTTATAACTATTTTAGTGCTTTTTTTGCAGCTGCGGTTCCAATGGTTTCCGTGATATAGTCGATTGATTTCTTTGGACTTCTCGCCGGACTGTAAGCCCTTCCGTAAAATATAATTTGTAGATGTAATTTATTCCAACATTCCTTTGGAAAGTATTTTTTTGCATCACGTTCGGTTTGTACCACGCTTTTGCCATTGCTAATGCCCCACCGCGTGAGCAACCGGTGAATGTGGGTATCTACTGGAAAGGCTGGAACCCCAAAAGCTTGTGCCATCACCACAGAGGCTGTTTTATGTCCAACACCCGGTAAGGATTCGAGCGCTTCAAAGGACGCAGGTACTTGGCCATCGTGGTGTTCAAGCAATAATTCCGAGAGCCGATGAATGGCGCTGGATTTCGCTGGAGATAGGCCGCAAGGCCGAATTATTTCCTTGATTTCGGCAACAGAAAGTAAGACCATTTTCTCAGGGGTATTCGCCTTAGCGAATAAACGGGGTGTTATAATGTTTACCCGTTCGTCCGTGCATTGGGCTGAGAGCAGCACAGCAATCAGTAAGGTATAGGCATCGGTATGGTCCAGTGGGACCGGTGTTTCAGGATATAGTTTTTCTAATTCCGTTTGTATGTACAGTGCTTTTTCTTTTTTTGTCATGGCCAATTCCCTAGGGTGATTATTGAAATAATCCGATAGTTGAGTAGTAAGTAGCTCAGTATTATTCCGGAAACTAGGTATAAACTCGCATAGGTGGAAAGATACAAGAGTATGGTATCTTTTTTATAAAAGGGAATAAGAAGCCCTAGGCTGAAAATGACGTATAAAAAACCCCGAGCCCAATAATAGGTGAAATGTACTTCTACAGGCTTTCCCTGATGAATTACGCTAACATCTGAACGAGAAATGGCCGTTTGAAGATATGTGATCGTTGGATATTTATTAAAGCCTCGAGGGTCGTAATTTGCGACAAAAAAATGATGGCCATATTTCGTAGTGATTTCATGGACATAACCCTCTGTGAAACTTTGATAACTCGTTGAATTATAGTTTACTACTTGATCATTTACGGATTTTAACGGAAGTATTTGATCCGCAACTAAGACACAAAGCAAAATAAAGCAACACAAAGCAATGATGCGCTTGAATTGCATTCGGTATCCACGAATATGTGAAAAATAGACCTCCTTGGAATATGCTTCTTGTTCGCGCCGCATTTGTTCATAGCGTTCCCAGGCTTTTCTGTGGAATTCTCGGTGCTGTTCTTGTTGGCTTTTTCCGCGATGGGTGCTTTGTACTGGTCTAGCCTCGTTGAAATCCTTTTTTAAGATGCGCTCATAGGCATCTAAGAGCCGTTGGAAGATTTCTGTTGCATCTTGGTTGGGATTTCGATCCGGATGGTACTGCTTTGCTAATGCTCGAAACCGACGCTTTACCTCCGCATCGGTGGATGTGGGTTCTAGTCCAAGTATTTTATAATATTGGCTGCCAGACATAGGTTTTCCCCGCTTCAATCATGGATTTGCGGTCTAGTTTATCGTTGATATTTCGCTCCAAGCGGTCTAGGATCGTCTGTTTTCTCGGGATTTCATAGGCATTCAGCCCTTCGATTGCTTTGAATGCTTCTATGGATAATGTATTCCCTTCTTGAGTAAGTACTAATCCAATGCCTTGACCATAGGTTTCATCTGGAAACGGAATGATCATGAATTCTCCGGCGATATGGCTGTTTAATTTTCGTTCTACTGCTTCCGGATGCACCTTATTGCCGGCTACATTGATCACAAAATCTTTCCTTCCAATATACCGAAATGAATCTGGGGATAGCAATTCGACACAATCGGTGGTATGCACCCCTGCCTTGTCAAAATCTCGGCAATAAATTACCAGGTGTGAGTTTTCTTCGTTAAAGCTAATTCCGTTCATGGCATGATATGGGGCGTCCTCTTCAGCCGTGATGTGCCGGAGGGCCACATGCGATGCAGTCTCGGTCATTCCATAACTTTGGTAGGCATGCTTCCAATAGCTAAATATGGCTTGATGTTGTGGACTGGTCAGGGGTGCCCCTCCAATTAATACGGTTGTTTCTTTCTGACGGTTCTTTGAATCATTCAGAAATGCAATGGCCTGTGTGGGTACAAGCGCGATAAAGTCTAAGGAGGTTTCTACCGCCTCGAGTGGATTTTTTTTAACGGGTAGCACGTGAAGCTCTAGGTGAGCAAGCATGGATCGTATTATCATGAGTTTACCTGCAATTCCTTCCGTCGATAAGGCCAATCCAGCTTTCATTCCTGCCTTTAATCCAAAGTAGTCAATGGTGCGCATCGCGGAATGAGCAAGCTGTTTTTTAGATAATTGAATCAGTTTCGGTGCACCGGTAGATCCAGACGTATTACAGCTAATGTAGTCCGACCCATCTTCCCATGTTTGAATGAAGGATTTTACTTCGTCGAAACGTGAAATATCATGATAAACCAATTCCATATCAAAATTCTATATCTAAGTTAAAGCGATTTCTTAAGGTATGGATGTTTGGATTTTTTCGGGCAAGCGCTTGATACTTGTCTTTTCCCGTGATAGGTTTTTGTTCCGATTCGATTTGCTCGGTAACCATTAGGTTCACATCTAGAAATCCGTTTTTCAATTCGGTTTTTAAAAATTCTACAAATTCCGGAAGAATGGGTGTGATGTAAGCAACTTGTACTTCATTGTCTACGATCAGGGTGATGGTTTCATCGGAGAGTTTTGGGTCTCGCTTGATTAAGGCATGATAAAATGTTTCCTTTCCCAAGTCTTTCAGGATATGCGCATATTTTCGGGTACAGGAAATTAACGCATCTGTGCTGAATTGGTTTCGGGGAAGGTCTTCTTCCGCCACCACTTTTTTCAAGCGGTGTGCCGCGAGTTGCGCTTTTATGCTCAAGGTACTTTCGGATAGGCTACCGGTAGGTTTATCGAGGGTGTTCGGTTTTTGTTCCAGCTCAATTTTCGGTAAGCTCAGCGAAGGCTTTACTGCCTTTTCTTGAGGCTGTTGAGGCCGCAGGCTTTGCGCTGCAAAGGGGAGAATACTAATGGGGTCCGTTAGGGATTTTTTTTTTCAGCCTCTTGTTGTAAAGAACCTAACTCCATTAAGGTGACTTCCACCAACAAGCGTTGATTTTTCGAGCTTTTGTAGGCAACGTCCGCCTTACTTAAACAATACATCGCTCTGGTGAGTTGGTTTTTCTCCCAAGCGCCGGATTGCTCTTTGAAACGATCCTTAATGTGTTCGGTTAATTCGAGTAAGGGAATGGTGCGTACATCTTGCGCCATGAGTAGGTTTCGAAAATGTTCCGCTAAGCCAACAATGAATTGGTGTCCATCAAAACCCTTCTCAATAATATCATTCAAGGTTAATATCGAGCCCGCAATATCTTCCTTCTTTAAATAGTCTACAATCTTAAAATAATAGTCGTAATCTAATACATGAAGGTTGGTTAATACCGTTTGGTAGCTAATATTTCCACCACTAAACGTTACCAATTGATCAAAGATAGATAGGGCGTCCCGCAAGGCGCCATCGGCTTTGGTGGCGATGAGGTGCAAGGCCTCGGGTTCTGCGCTAACGTTTTCCTTTTCTGCAATGTTCGTGAGGTGCGCCGCAATGTCTTTAACGGCAATCCGACTAAAATCAAAGATTTGACAACGAGAAAGGATCGTAGGAATAATCTTGTGCTTTTCTGTGGTCGCTAGGATGAAGATGGCGTGTGCGGGCGGTTCTTCAAGCGTTTTCAGAAAGGCATTAAAGGCACTTGCAGTAAGCATGTGAACCTCATCGATGATGTAAACCTTGTAGTTCCCGAGTTGTGGCGCAATGCGCACTTGTTCAATTAATCCACGGATGTCATCCACGGAGTTATTCGATGCAGCATCCAATTCATAGATGTTCAGCGAATTTCCCGAATTAAAGGAAACGCATGAGTCGCAGACATCACAGGCTTCAAGTTGCGGAGTGCGGTTGAAACAATTAATGGTTTTAGCTAAGATTCGCGCCGTGGTAGTTTTACCAACACCGCGTGATCCGCAGAATAAAAAGGCTTGTGCTAAATGACCGGTTAAAATGGCGTTGCGCAAGGTCCCTGTAATAGACCCCTGTCCGACTACCGTTTCAAAGGTTTGCGGACGATACTTCCTTGCTGAAACAACAAACTCGCTCATATCACAAAGGTAACGGATTCTACATTAATACGCAGTGGATTGTACGCGTTGTTGATAATTTTATCTTTAATGGCGCGTAAAGCTTCCACGCAAGGATTTCCCGTGGTCGTTCACTTCAATAAAGTAAGTGCCAGAATAGGTTGAAACATCCAGAGATTTTCCTGTAAAATTCAGGGCATGAAATACTTCAGCACCTTGCGCATTCACGATCCGAAGTTCAATGGGTGTTGTAAACTCGTGCTGAAAGAATAAGAGGTCGGCACTCGGATTGGGATAGGTAAGTAATCCATATTCTTCTGAAATTATCGAAACACTCGTTTGTTGTGTTAAGGCATTCCATTTGTTTAGATAGATCTTCAGTGCACCAGAGCGAACATCTCCCCAAACTGCATAACAGGTGTCGCCCGAATAAACCACGCTCATGAAGTCGTTTCCGCTTCCTTCCAGGATGGTGTCGTGCGCTGCGGCTTGACTTGAAATGGGATAATCTTGACTTAGTGTTAACGAACCATAGGGTTTCGTTGCAGCATAAATTTCACTCGCCTGTTCATACCCGTCGTTGGGTGCATTGCGACGGTCCCGCCACGTAATTACTAAATCGCCGGATTCGTTAAAATCACCCCACAGTAAGTCTTGCACGCGGTTATTTCCGATGGGGTCTTGGTTCACTTTCTGCATAGTTCCCCAGGTGTTTCCTCCATCACTGGATTCCATTAAATATACATCAGCTTGGTCGTTTTGCTCACTTAAAAAACAGTAGGCGAGGTGGCCTGGGTGTGCTTGGTCCGCAATGAGTTTGCCTGCGCGTTTAAACAAGCTGTTACTCACCCCCACATTTAGTCCTTGATAAACTATTTCGTGAGTTATTGTAGTCCCAAGATTGGTTGAACTCGCTAAAACTTGCCGCGGATAAACGGATTGCGAAACGACATACGATGGATAAACGGCATAGAATGTTCCGGTGCCATCGATGGCCGGAGTGGGCATGGGTTGTGGAATGGTGCTTCCCGCCAGATAGTTCAAGGTGTCCATGATTCTTGGATTCAAAAAGCTTTGTCCACCGTCCAAACTTACACTCAAATACGGGTTGTACGGCGGAGTAATCAATGCAGGTTGGTCGGCATTCATCGTGGTTACATAAATGGGGGCCAGCGGTGAATTCCCAGATTGATCTATGACCATCCACGGACGATCAATACACATCTTGTTTGGACAATCACTGATGTTGATGGCCTCAACGGCATTCCCCCATGAAAGGCCTCCATTGGTCGATTTTCGAACCACGACTTGCCCCTGGGTAAATCCAACATTGTCGTAATCAATGTAGCACATGTAAGCATTCCCTACATGATCGAACCCTAAACTAACGTCCGCAGAAGAAAATCCCGGTGACAAATGGGCTTGAGATATCGGGGCGGACCACGTAGTTCCTCCGTTCATGGAAAATGAAGATTTGATCACTATTTTTTCACCAAATTGATAACCCATCCATGCGGCAATGAGGTGTTGCGGATTGCTTGGGTTGATTGCAATGGAAGGCTCTCCTTCGAAGTAAGTTCCGGAGGATACCAACACGTTTTGACCAATGACTATTGAAGAAAGTAAACAAAAGCAACAAAAGACGATGGTCTTCATGGGTTTCTTTGAATCGGAGTAAGACTGTATCCTTGAGCGTTTAAAAGCTGCAGCACTCCATTAGGTCCGGAGAGATGTCCAGCACCAACAGCAATGAAGGTGTTTTCGCGCTCAATTTGATCGGTAATGACAGGAATCCATTGCCTATTACGTTTGTTTAAAAAGTTCTCCACGAAATTCGGAAACCCCTCAGATTCTGCAACAATTTCTGTGTATAGCGCATCAATCGATTCGCTCAAATAGTTTGCTAACATGGCATCATAGCTTTGCGTTTCTTTCATTCCATCAATGAGCATCTGCACCTGGTCTTCCAAAGAAACCGTATTGATGGTTTGCATTTGCACTTGAATAGATTCAAGTCCCATTGTTTTTTTACTTCCCTTCTTCGCCATTTCACCAAATTCCAGCTCATAAGATTTGGTGTTTTCTAAGGATTCTTGAAGCATAACACTCGAGAAGAAAAATGGCTTCAAGCGACTATAGCGCTTAAACTTCTTCTTGTTCATGCCATTGGAATCCACGGCGTATGCATAAATCATTTCGTATTGGTCCTTCGTACAGATGTCGCGCAAGGTTTTGCCTTCAGGAAGTATGGTCTCTTTTGCTACCTCAATTTTCTGGGCAAGGTCCATGTTTAAATCGACTTCCATGGCAATCATGCTAGACGAATTAAAGGCAGCAGTTAAGGTAGAGTCGATGTTGAACTTGTCTTTAGGCATCAAATGAATGGTGCCAAAAACATAGGAGGTATGTTGACCGTCTTTACTCTTTATTTCATATAACAGTTGACTATTGGCAAGGAATGAGCCAAGTAGAGAAGCGAAGAATAAGCCTGTTTTCATTTCCGTATTATTCGAAATCTTTCAAATCAACAGCGCCATTAATTTCTGTCGTTTCAACCGTAATATTGAAGGTAATGGGTCCTGCATTCAACATCGTTTTTTGTGGCATAAGTACCCCGTTTATTGATTTATAATCTGCATATTCGATTACCGTGGTTGAAGACTCACCCTCTTGGTTCATTACCTTAACCGTTTTAGCTTTGAGGTAGGTTGATTTATCGTAGTAGTGATACACCTCACCGCTGGCTCCAAATGCGATTTTAACTACGTAGAATGGTTTGCCATTCTCAGATTCTATCCCCACAACTTCCGGTTTAAAGGCTGAGGTGGAATTCATCCAATTCATTTCAGGAACGACTCCTTGCTCCATGGACGCAATCGCAAGTTCTTCGGAAGACATTTCTTTTTTACCTGTTTGCATATTGAAGGTATATCCAGTTTTTCCATCAGAATATTGTTTCTGGGCAATCATACCGTTGAACTCCATCTTATCCGCCTGAATTCCTTTGCTTGTAAAATAAGATGTACTGCTTAACGGTACCGGAATTTTATCCGATTTCAAGGTAGATTTTTGTACCATGGTTTTGATTTTACTTACCGTTTTCGTAGCTGCTTTTAAGGAAGAAGCTTGTGTTAAACTTAAGGTTACCTTAGTAAGTAAGTCATTGATTGTTAGGTCTGATGCGATTTTATCTGATTTTACATCACCAAATTCGTCCAGTTTAGTAACCTGACCATCGGAATCAAAGCGCTTAATTTTTTCCAGTACCGCTTCATTGCCTACCACAATGATGTTGTAGTTGTTGGCTTTGATGTATTTGGAAGCAACCGCTTTAAGGTCCGCAGGAGTGATCGCGTCTAATTGTTGCAAATACGTTTTGTAATAATCTGCAGGAAGGCCATAGCGCTGTATGTTGTAGGCAAAACGTGCAATCGTTTGTGGGCGCTCCAAGGAACGTGCAAAGCTTCCGTTTTTAGTAGCTTTGGTCAGTTCAAGTTCATCCGCTTTGATGTCGTCTGCCAATAAGCGATTCAATTCATTAACGATTTCAGTGATGGCAGAGTCTGTTACATCATTTCGGAAGTTACCGCTAACCGATATCCAACCGCCGTTATTTTGAACATTCAAGCCTGAATAGCATCCGTAGGTAAAGGCTTTATCTTCACGCAAATTTTGCATGAGTCGTGTTCCAAATCCACCGCCACCAAATACATCATTAAGTACGGTCATTTTTAAATTATCTGCATTACCCATGCGCATCGGGATTGGAAACGTCACTTGAATAACCGATTGAACAGCACCCGGTTTGTTTACAAAATATACTTGGTTTCCATCCATTTTACTTGGATCATTAAATTGAGGTTGCATCGGAGTGTTTCCGTTCCAGGAACCAAAGTATGTTTCGATGTACGCGTCAGCTTCTGCTCGAGTGATGTCTCCAACAATCACCAAATAAGCACCCTTCGGCGTAAAATGTTGTTTGTAATATCCTTTAATGTCATCGAGGCTAATTGCTTCAAGCGTTTTAAAGGTCATGACCTCACCATAGGGGTGTTTCGGGAAGTTAACTTTTACCGTTGCGTTATTGGCCATGCCTTGTCCTTCGGATTTCAACGAAACCAATCCGGATTTAAATTGATCCACAACGCGCGTGTATTCGGATTCAGGAAAGGAGGCATTCAAGGTGATGTCCGCCATTAATCCCATTCCTTTATCCAAGTGCTTTGTGAGCGTGGACAAGTAGATGTTGGTCGCGCTGGCATTTAAGGTAGCTCCAATAAAATCGATTTCTTTATCCAATTGATCTTTTGATCTATTTTGAGTTCCGGACATAATTAACGAACCCGTTAATTCATTCAAACCCGCTTTGGCTCCTTCCAATCCAGGAGTGTATCCCAGTGTCAGGTCAAACGAAACCTTTGGTAATTTGTGGTCTTCTGAAAGAATGACAACCATCCCATTTTTTGTGGTCCAAACCGTTGATTCTTTTAGCTGGATCGGCGTTGGGGTAGCCGGTTTCGGCATGATGGAACGGTCAAGTTGAGCATTTATGCTGCTAAGCGATAAGGCTACGAGGAGTGATAAGGTATATTTCATGATTATTTTTCTGTGGGTAAGTAATATAAAATGACGCGTGCATTATCGGTAAGATAGGTGTTCGCCACACGTTGAATGTCTTCTTTTGTGACCTTGCGATACATTTCAAGCATTTGATTCGTACGTGCTGCCGTTCCGTAGTATACGTAGTTATCGGCAAGGCTTTCTGCGATTCCGGCTACTGATGAGGTAGATTCTACTACTTGTTTTTCGAATTTATTGAGTACCGATTGATATTCTTCATCAGAGATCAACTGATCTTTCATGGCACGTATTTCTATGTCAAAGGCAGCTTGAATGTCCGTTAACGAAACTCCTTCTTTTGCTAAGGCTAAGAAGATATTCATTCCGCCATCCTCTAGTCCATAATTAAATGAACTCGCATAAGTTGCAATTTGTTTCTTTTCGATGAGGTTTTTATTAATGCGTGAACTGTTAGAACCCGATAAGATTTCATTCATGAATTCTAAGGCATAGCTGTCTGCATTCTTTTGGTCTGGAATTTTGTATCCCATAAAAATAGCCGGCAATTGAATGTTATCGTAAATCGTATCGCTTATGATTCCGCGTATCGGTTCGTTATCTTTTTGGGTTCTTCGAACCACGATTGGCGTAGCTTTAAGGTTGTTTAAAACAGCAATCGCAGCTTTATCTTTGGTTTTATTGATGTCCTTTGCATCAAACTTACTTTTGTCAACCCCATATTTCGCAACAAATTTGTCGGAACTCAGGCTAAGTACATCCCGGTATAAATTGATGGCTTGACCACTCGGAATTGATCCAAAATACTGTTCAATCCATAATTTTGTTTTTTCCATTGGAATGTCTCCTGCAATAGAGATTGTAGCATTGTTGGGCACATAAAAATCTTGGTAAAACTGCACATAATCTGCTTCAACGGCTGCATCTAAGTGCTCCATCGAACCGATGGGAACCCAGCGATAGGGGTGACTTGGGAAGGCACGTTTGAACATTTCAGAAATAAAACTCGCATACGGCTGGTTGTCTACCCGTTGACGTTTTTCTTCTTTCACGACACTTCGTTGTGTTTCGATCCCAACGTTTTCCACTTTAGCATGCAACATGCGCTCACTTTCTAACCAAAGGCCTAATTCCAATTGGTTGGAAGGCAAGATTTCGTAGTAATAGGTTCGGTCTTGCGAAGTATTGGCATTCAATGTACCACCATTTTTTTCAACTAACTTCGAGTATTCACCTCGGCCGATGTTTTGAGATCCTTCGAACAGTAGGTGTTCAAAAAAGTGCGCGAAACCGGTACGTTCGGTGTTCTCGTTTTTCGACCCAACATGATACAGTACAGAAACTGCAACAATGGGTGTGCTGTGTTCTTCGTGAAGGATTACGTGAATTCCGTTGGATAAATCGTATTCGATGTAGTTGATTTTGCTTTGTGCAAATCCATGGTTTAATAGGATGAGTGCAAGCAGCGTTATAAAAATGGACTTCATAATTAAATTTTTGAGTTGCTAATTTACGATAAAGTGTCTAATCCCACGGTTCTATTTTGAAAAATAATGACCGCCAAGATATTGGCCTAAAAATTGCCTACCTTTGAACCCATGCAGCGAATGTTACCCTTGGTGTTCTTGTTGTGTTCCATGGCCTATGGACAAACGGTTGTTCCGTTCAGGGATTTCAATAATTTTTTCTTGAGTTATGAGAACGGTGGATTTAAGACCATTGAAATTCAACCGGTAAAAGATTACCAAGCAGGGGACGAATTGGTAGCCTACATTGATACACGCGGAAATTTGCGGCTTTATGATGGGAGGCAACGCAAGGACATCACAAACCTGAATGTAGAATATCAGGTTTCAGATCATTTATTGGGTTACATGATTGGACCAACACTCAACATGTGGGACAAGGGTCGACTACAAACTTTAACGTATTTCGGTCGCAAGTTTTTAGTTAAGGATTCCCTAATTGTATATGAAGATACGCGATTCAACACCTTAAATGTGTATTGGAAAAAGAATACTATGAGCCTCGCCACCATAATAGGAGAATTGTCGATTCCAACCACGGTAGGAGAGAATATCTTAGTGTTTAAAGACAATGGGAATTTGTTTAAAGTATTTCAAGATGGAACGATCTATGAAATTTGTGCATGGAACGGTACGATAGATTTTCAATTAGGTACGGATATCGTTTGTTTTAATGATCCAACTACAAGAACCTTTGTAGCATTTGAGCACGGGGAGTTTATGGATGTGGAGAATCAGTTCATGCGCAAGTATAAAGCAGGGAGGGGTTTTATTGTATATGAAGACTTGAATTCGAATTTATGGTTGTATAAAAATGGAGAAAAGACCTTACTGACTAATTTTATTTCTTCGTTTTGGGAGGTCAAGGATGATGTAGTGATTTGGGGCGAAAATAATTATTTATTCACCTATGTGAACGACGAAAAAATCCAAGTGGCTAATTTTATTCCCAATACTTGGGAGATTAAAAACAACACCATTGCCTACCGAAACATCATGGGGGGAGTTTCTGCGATGGTCAATGGGAACAACCATGAAATCACGCTGCTTGCTGATTCTGAATTTAAAATCTTTGGGAATTCTGTTTTGGTTAAGTTGTTTAATAATTCGCACCTAGTGTTGTCTGATGGAAAGGTCTTTTCGAATTAATCCCCTGCTAAAAGTTCTGGTTCTTTTTCTTGGTTTCTCTGTGTCTGCTGTGGCTCAAGTTCCTGCATTCGACAAATTAGAACAGTTGTATGATCAAGGAAGATATCAGTTTGTATACAGAAAGTCTGTTCGCCTCCTGAATAAACCGGAATACGATTATTCCCTACTTCCGGAGTATTATTTATCCATTTCCTCCTTGCAATTGATGCGAAATGAGGGGTGGCTGTCCAAGCATGAGGACCACATTGATTTTGCTTTTTCTTTTATTGAAGGATTGGGCAAGACGGAAAAGGGGAGCAAATTAAGAGTAAACCACAGCCAAGAATTAGTTGCCTTGCAGGCTGATTTGAATGATTGGTTAGCCGAGTTGTCTCAAGAGAAAGAGAATAAGCTCCTTCGGATTTACAGTCCTAAACTTGCTGAACTAAGCAAGTCTCTACAGCTTATCTCGGTTGATTCTCCAACGGAGGTGTGGAGTCCAAGTGATATTCAAGGGAAAGAATTGGCCATAAGCATGATCCAATATGCACAAGCCTTTGTTGGAACTCCCTACGTATGGGGAGGGCAGTCCCCTCAGGGATTTGATTGCAGTGGATTCACTTCCTATGTCTTCCTCAATCAAGGTAAAAAAATCCCAAGAGTTTCCAGAGATCAATATGCGTCTTCATGGAAGCTAGATCCAGCGGAAGCGTGTATTGGCGACCTTGTTTTTTTTGGTCAGCAAGGGGTGGTGAGTCATGTGGGTATTTTAGTGAATGAGCCCGGTAAGCCAAAGCGCATGATTCATTCCAGCAGCAGCAAAGGAGTAATGTTTCAGGACATCGATAATTCGAAGTATTATTCGTCTCGTGTGATTGGCTACGGGAGGTATTAGCGTGTTCTTTGGGTATTACCCAGGAATAATACGGTAATGATAATCAGTCCTATGATTATACTCAAGGGTACAAGCCATGAAAATAGGGGGGAGTAATCCGATAAGATTGCCCCAAGCGTGTAAACCCATAGTATAGAAATGGCACTTACACCGAGTACTCGAAAACGGTATTGATTGGTCCAAATCACATCAAATGTATTAATGTACAATTGGTTAAAGATTGGAATACTAAACCATGTCCACGCGGATTCTAGGGCATCGGGAACGGCATTAAAGTATATGATCAAAAACGCTGTGAGTATGAAATTCAGTACAGAGAGCCATTCTGCTTTCGTAGACCTGGATTTAATCAATAAATGTATACCGCTGGTAAAAAATGGCGTAGACAGGAAAAAGACCCAGCGGTAGGCATACACGCTGGTAAACGAAATCGCTTGATATAAAAAGAATAAAAAGAACAAGGTATTCAGAATAAACACCAATAACCAAAAATTATATTTGATGCGTTCTAGCATGTTTTTCTACGGCTTAATTCTGTTGCACATATCAATTGCCATAGGGCACGGGCGCCAACGTTGGCATCCCAATCTCCTTGATTTCCTGGAGATACTTCGTTTAAATCAAATCCTATGATGTTTCGTCCGGAGTCTACAAGCGCGAAGAGTAAATAACTGACCTGTTCCAAGGTAAAACCTCCGGGTACAGGGGTGCCGGTATTCGGACATAAATTTGGAATCAAGCCGTCGATGTCAAAGGAAATATAAACGTCGGATGACAAAGCTTCAATAATTTCTTCGCACTGAGTCTTCCATGATTTTCCCTGAAACGAGGCCTCCTTTAAATCCCAATCAAAATAGGTGGTGATTTTCGGGTGATTTAAGGACCGTTCATACTCGTCTTGCGATAAATCGCGAATACCAACTTGCACGAGTTGCACCAAGGAATCGCAGGATTCAACTACGTTGTGCATGATGCTTGCATGTGATTGTTCGAATCCTTCATAGGCTTTTCTTAAATCTGCATGGGCATCAATTTGAAGGATACTGAAAGATTCGTAGTGTTCATCGAGCGCTTGAATCAAGCCCAGTGGGGTGGAATGCTCACCTCCCAATACGGCACAGATTTTACCGGATTGTAAGAGGTGTTCAACCCGCAACTTTAAATGGCTGGTGAGGGCCCTATGCGCTGTATTGATTTCATCGATAATCGCTTGATGCTTCACTTTCGCGGCCTCTTCCCCGAGCTGTTCAAGGTCCGAAAAATAGGCGGCGGCTCTCTGATTGACTTCATCATTAATCGCTTTCCATTCCTCAGAGATTGGGGTTAAAAAAACGCGGGTTTCATAGGCCTTGTTGAGTCGCGGATGAAAGAAGTCGAGTTGGGTTGATGCTTCTAAAATCGCTTGGGGTCCATTGCTCGTTCCTTTGCCATAGGAAGCCGTTGCATCCCAGGGAATGGGAATGATAACAAGGTCGGCATCTCCTTCTGTAACAGGAAATCCAAAAAGATTGCCATTTGCAACCCCTACACCGTTGGGATCAAAACTCATGGGCGTAATTGTTTTAAATGATAGGCATCAACACTGGCGCGAACTGATTTGAATTCATTCAATAAGGCGTTGGCTTCCGCTTCAGTAACAGGGATTTCTTCCCGCACCATACGAATGGCACGCTGCACCAATTTTTCATTACTTAATTGCATATCCACCATTTTGTTTCCTTTGACGTGCCCGAGTTTAATCATCAGGGCAGTAGAAATCATGTTGAGTACTAATTTTTGAGCAGTCCCGGATTTCATGCGGGTACTTCCCGTAACGAATTCTGGTCCCACAACAGGAACCATCGGAAAGGAAGATTCTTGAGCGAGGGGTGAGCCCGGATTGCAGGTAATGCCACCGGTTAAAATTCCAGCATCGTTTGCGGTTCGAATTGCGCCCATTACGTATGGCGTTGTGCCCGAAGCAGCAATTCCTACCAGGGTATCCAAGGCGTTTATTTGATGTGCTTCGAGATCTTTCCAGCCCTGTACCTCATCGTCCTCTGCAAATTCAACGGCCTTGCGAATGGCGGTATCACCGCCCGCAATAATGCCAATCACCACCCCGTGACTGACCCCAAAGGTGGGTGGACATTCACTTGCGTCAACAATGCCTAAACGACCGCTGGTGCCGGCACCGAGGTAAAAGAGGCGACCGCCTTGAGACATCCGCGTGTAACAGGCATCAACAAAGGCTTCAATGTGGGGAATAACAAGCGCAACGGCTGCAGCGACCTTGGCATCTTCGGAATTAATGCCGTGCAGCAACTCTGCGGTGGACATCGTTTCCAAATGATCGTGATTTGAGCTGCTTTCTGTGATGCGATTCATATGAGATAGGCAAAATGTGACGTGGATGTTAGATCCACTTCTACACGGTTCTTGAGAGTGGTTGATAAACTCAATCCCACAAAATCAGCTTTGATGGGGTATCTTCGGTGTTGACGGTCAACCAAAACCAAGGTTTTTATGGCGTGTGTGGCTTGTTGTAAAAATTTAATGAGCGCATACTGCATGGTTTTTCCCGAATTAATCACATCGTCTACCAACACAATATAGCCGTGCTTGAGCTCAGATTCTGGAATGGAAAGCCCAATCGGATTTGCCCAAGGTTCATCTTTATTGATTTCGATTTCAAATATTTGGGTGTTTAAGGTGCCGTGCGCATCGATGACTTGTTTCAAGTATGTTGCGAGGAGCATGCCGTTCCCTTGAATGCCTCCGATGAAGATTTTCTCTTGATCGGTGCATTGTTCCAAAATCTGGTAAGCGAGACGGGTAATCTTTTGATGTATTTCCTGGTGCTTTAGAATTACCTGCATAATCAAATTTTCTATGCAAATATACGCTTAATTCGTATGCTGTTTAACTCGATGCGGAAATCATTACCTTCGCTTTGTGAAAATGATAAACGGAGTACTTGCTTGGTTAAAATACCTGTCTTTAAGGCGGGTCATAAATTTCATTGGATTGGTGCTGAGTTACTATCTGTCCAGGATATTTCGGACAAGCATACACCTAGGGTTGCCATTCCATGTGAGTATGGAGCCTACTACGGCATGTAATTTAGGGTGTCCGGAATGTCCGAGTGGTTTGAAGAAGTTTTCAAGACCAACCGGAAAAATGGATGTGGTGCAGCATGAACAGTGGTTGAAGGAGTTGTCAAGAACCGTTTTTTATATCACCTATTATTTTCAAGGCGAACCTTTTTTAAATCCGAAGTTTCTATTATTAATCGAGGCGGCAAAACGGCACCGCATGTTTACTGCAACCTCAACCAATGCACATTTTATCGATCAAAAAAATGCTGAGGAAATCGTAGAAAGTGGCTTGGATCAATTAATCATTTCGGTGGATGGTGTTACGCAAGAAGTATACGAGCAATATCGGGTTCATGGAGATGTTAATAAAGTTTGGGTAGCCACTTCGGCATTGGTAGAGGCCAAGAAAAAACTGAAGTCGAAAACACCGCAGTTGATCTTTCAATGCCTTGCTGTAAAGCCAAACGAACACGAGATTTCTTCGGTATTTGAAAAGGCAAAAGAACTGGGTGTTGATGAGGTACGTATTAAATCTGCACAACTGTATGATTATGAATTCGGTAATCCACTGATGCCGGAAAATGAGCAGTACAGCAGGTATAGGTTAAACAGAAAGGGAACCTTCGAATTGAAGCAGCCCGGGGGCAATCATTGTTGGCGCATGTGGTCGGGCAGTGTAATTACCTGGGACGGTCAGGTAGTTCCGTGTTGTTTTGATAAGGACGCATCCCATGCAATGGGGGCACTCACGAAGGAAACGTTTCGTCAGGTTTGGAATAATCCGAAGTATAAAAAGTTTAGAAATGCGGTATTAACCAACCGTCAAGGAATTGATATTTGCCAAAACTGCAGCGAAGGATCAAAGGTTTGGCTTTGAAATCTGTACTAACTATTAGTTGGAGAATTTTAAATAGTTAGGCAAGAACTATTCAATTGTAAAAAAATAAAAAGCGATATTCGCGTAAATTTTAATTCCTTTGTTATGAACAGTAATGAAAAAAGTATGGTGATATTTATAGTGGTTTTTCTCCTTTTGATGCTCGTTATTGGCGTCGTTATGATAGTCTCTTTATGGAAAATTTTTGAAAAAGCAGGCAAACCGGGATGGGCTTGTTTGGTTCCGGTATATAACCATATGGTGATGGCAGAAATCGGAGGTAAAGATTCACTGTTTGGATTATTGCCTTTGATACCTTACCTCGGAGTCATTTGGTCTATATGGATTCTAAACCGACTGAGTAAGAGTTTTGGAAAGGATGTAGGATTTACCCTGGGGATGATTTTTTTACCGCTTATTTTTTATCCAATCTTGGCTTTTGGTAGCGCAGAATATGTGGGTCATCCAGATCAACCCTTTAGAACAATCGATGACAGTGAATTGTTGGATAACTTTTAACACTTTTTTAGTCAATATGATTTAATATAAAATATTTGTATATATTTGGCAGCATAAACCTTTAAAACTAATTATTATGAGTGAAGAACTTAAACCAGCGCAGTCCAAAACAACAATGATCATTGTATGTTTATTTCTTGGAGGAATTGGCATCCATAGAATGATGATGGGATATCAGGATTGGTGGAAAAGACTAATTATAGCTTTCTTGTGTGCACCTGTTTCCGGGATTATGAGTTTAATTGATCTATTTAAAATTATCGGAGGAAGCTTGAAAATGGCTGACGGAAGAGATTTAGTTTAGGTAACGATTTAGAGAAAAAAAAGCAGGGAAACCTGCTTTTTTTTTAGATTGTAATTTCTTGTCTGTTATGATTCCCTGTCCATATTATTATTATTTCGGTTTTGAATGTTTGGGGTGTGGTTTTCAGCGTTCGTTGATTTCACTTGTTTATTTTGATTTTACAACATCCCTTAGATTATTTCCAGGTTTATTGCCTTTTTTGTGTTACTTTCTGCTCGAAATATTACGCTTAACAAAAGTGAAATGGTCAGGATTGACTCATGCTACTTTTGTATGTGGGATTGGGGCATTCGTTATTCAATTAACAAACTATATACTCAGATTTATGGGGGTAATTCCGTGGGCACATGAAATTAATTGTAGTTTCTGAAATTTATACAATGCATGGAAACAATCGTTGAAAGCAAAAAAATAGTTGCTGGGTTAACAGCGATTTTAGTCGGGTCTTTGGGTGTACATAAATTTGTCCTTGGCTACCATAAGGAAGGAATTTATTATCTTCTGTTGAACTTTGTTTTAATTCCCGTAATAAGTTTTATTACATGTGGTGCAGGCTTTGGTTTGTATAGTGTTGCATACTTACTTCCCATAATTGAAGGAATTATTTACCTCACCAAATCGGATGAGGAGTTTATTAACATATACCAAGTCAATAAAAGATATTGGTTTTAAATGATAGTTTTATGAATGATATTACAGAATTAAACAATACGTCAATTCAACAACAGCAGATTGACTTACCTGAGGCAAAGAACGCTCAAATCATGGGTATTTTATCAGTGGTATTAATTTGTTGCTTTGGTGGAATAATAACCGGGGTTTTAGGTTATTTGGCAATGACAAAAGGTAAAAAGGGATTACAGCAATACGAATCGAATTCTGAACAGTATACGCTTAAGTCATACAACCAATCTAAATCCGCCAAACTAATGGGGACTATAGGATTAGTACTTAGTGTATTATATCTTGTAGGTCTAATTATTTATTTCGTGCTTATTTCTATTCTTGGAATTGCTGGTGGGTTTCAATAAATGATTCCTTGTTTAGTAAAGGATTTCCTTGGTTACGACTGTCCTGGCTGCGGGATACAACGCTCCTTTTGGGCCTTAACCGAAGGGAAGCTCTGGGAGTCTTTAGTTATGTTCCCGGCCTTACTGATTTATTTGGGTCTTTTTGTATTGCTATTTTTGTCGGTGGTGCTAAAGCTTAATATTTCATATAAGTGGTTTGTATTCACAGCCATCACAGCAATTTTGATTCAGTTGGGGTACTATGTTTTACGTATGGCAGGAATTATTCAGGTCGATTGTTACTTTAATTAACATTAGTGATGCCCAGAATATCGAGGAATTATAAATTGTTTTACTTGTTATTGGTCATTTTAGGGTTGATTTACGTCATTATCAACCCCTTCAGTGAATCAAGTATTCTTCCGAAATGTATCATTCATTCCACTACGGGGTATTACTGCCCAGGCTGCGGTTTACAACGTGCATTGCATGCTTTTTTCACGGGAGATTTTGTATTGGCGTTCAGCATGAATCCCTTAGTGTTCTTGGCGCTGGTTATTTTGTGTATTGACTTTTTATTTTTACTGCTCAAGTGGGAACGGCTAAGACCCGTACCTCCCATTGTGAATAGCCATGCAGCCCTCATCACGATAGTTGTAATCCTCCTTTTATTTATGGTCCTTCGGAATGTGAATTCCGAATATCTCGAGTTTTTGAAGCCCTTGGGTTAATTTGTTGAATCAACCTTGTGTTTTAAGAATTTATCCCTACCTTTGCATCGTCTTACAAAAAGTTTGTAGGCTACATAAAAATTATTTAACCAATATTGGCATGTATTTAAACCCAGAAGTTAAAAAAGCAATCTTCGCTAAACACGGAGGTTCAGAAACAAACACAGGATCTACAGAAGGTCAAATCGCCTTATTCACTTACAGAATCAGTCATTTAACGGAGCACTTAAAGAAAAATCGAAAGGATTTTGGAACACAGCGCTCGCTGCAATTGCTCGTAGGTAAAAGAAGAAGCCTGTTGGATTACCTGAAAAGTAACGATATTGAAAAATACCGTGCGTTAATTAAGGAGTTAGGACTTCGTCGTTAATTATAACGAACTACATTTTATTGAAAGGGGGGGCATTCGACTTGGGTCGGCTTCCCTTTTTTTATAAACTGTAACACTTGAATTGAAACCGATAAATAAATAATAAACCTTCTTGTCACAGGGACAAGAAAAAACAGTAAAACGATAGAATTATGAACTTAGGAATTAAAAAAACATTAGTTACTGGTGGGAAAACCATCAGTGTAGAAACAGGTAAATTGGCAAAACAAGCCGATGGCTCAGTGGAAGTTAGAATGGGTGAAACCGTGCTTTTGGCAACTGTAGTCGCTGCGCAAGACGCAAAGGAAGGGGTAGATTTCCTTCCATTAACGGTCGATTACCGCGAGAAATATGCTGCCGCTGGACGTTTCCCAGGTGGATTTTTTAGAAGAGAAGCAAGACCATCAGAATCTGAAATTCTGGTCATGCGTTTGGTAGACCGTGCGCTTCGACCGCTTTTTCCAGATGATTACCATGCTGAAGTTCAATTGATGATCCAATTGTTGGCTTACGACGGAATAAATAATCCTGATGCACTTTGCGGCTTTGCTGCGTCTGCAGCCATTGCTGTTTCTGACATTCCTTTTAATGGTCCAATGTCAGAAGTTAGGGTTGCACGCATCAATGGTGAATTCATCGTGAATCCTACCATGGAAGAAATGAAGCTTTCAGACATGGATTGCATTGTTGCGGGTACCGCAAAAGACGTTAACATGGTAGAAGGTGAAATGAAAGAGGTTTCTGAAGATGATTTGGTTGCCGTTATCAAAATTGCACATGAAGCCATCAAAGAACAATGTCAGTTTCAATTAGAATTGGCAGCGGAAATTGCTACGGCATCCCCGAAAAGAGAATATTGTCACGAAGTTCACAACGCTGAAGTGAAAGACAACGTGTACTCCATGGCCATGGAAAAATGTAAAGACGTTGCACGCATGGGATTGTCCAATAAAGCGAAAAGAACAGAATTGTTCGATGCGATTAAAGCAGAGATTAAAGCATCTTATTCCGAAGAGGAATTAGCAGAAATCGGAAAATTCATTGGGGTATATTTCTCTGAAGTTAAGAAAAAAGCAGTTCGATGGGTAATGCTTAACGAACGAAAAAGATTGGATGGTAGAAATTTCGACGAAATTCGTCCGATTTGGAGTGAAGTGAATTATTTGCCAAACGTTCACGGTTCTGCTGTATTTACCCGTGGGGAGACTCAATCCCTAACCACACTTACCTTAGGTGGTAAAATGGATGAGCAGTTAATTGATGGAGCTACCTTCCGTGGTACGGAGAAATTCATGCTTCATTATAATTTTCCTCCGTTCTCAACGGGTGAAGCAAAACCACTTAGAGGAACTTCTCGCCGTGAAATTGGTCACGGTAATTTAGCGCTTCGTGCCCTAAAACCTGTACTTCCTGAAGAAAACGCCTATACCATTCGTTTGGTTTCTGATATCCTGGAATCCAACGGTTCCTCTTCAATGGCAACCGTTTGTGCAGGTACCTTGGCACTTATGGATGGAGGGATCAAAATCACTGCGCCGGTTTCAGGAATCGCCATGGGATTGGTAGCTGATGAAGGTAAATTCGCCGTGCTTTCAGACATCCTAGGTGACGAAGACCATTTGGGAGACATGGATTTCAAAATTACAGGAACCGCAAAAGGAATCACCGCATGTCAAATGGACATCAAAGTATACGGTTTGGAATATGAAGTACTTATCCAAGCATTGAACCAAGCGAAACAAGGACGTTTACACATTCTTGATAGAATCATTGAAACCATTGCTGAGCCAAGAGAATCATTGAAAGCCTCTGCCCCAAGAATTGAAGCTGTCATCGTTCCTAACGAAATGATTGGTGCCATCATCGGACCTGGAGGAAAAATCATTCAAGGGTTACAAAAAGAAACACAAACAACCATTACCATTGAAGAACTTGCCAATGGAGAGGGGTCGGTTCAAATTCTTTCTAACAATGGTCCAAATATGGAAGAAGCATTGAGAAGAATTCGCATGATTGCTTTTCCACCGCTTGTTGAAGATGGTGCTACTTACGAAGGAAAAGTTAAATCAGTAAAAGAATTTGGATGTTTCGTTGAGATTATTCCGGGTACAGATGGACTTATCCATATCTCTGAATTCTCTTGGGAAAAAGTAGGTAAAATGGAGGATGTGTGTAAAGAGGGAGAAATCCTAACGTTCAAGGTGATGGGTAAAGATCCTAAAACTAAGAAGTGGAAATTATCCCGCAAAGTGTTACTTCCAAAACCAGAGAATAATTAATTATTTAAAAGGGGAGATTTTTTCTCCCCTTTTTTCTTTTTGTTTAAATGCAATTCATAATCCTAGTGTACATTTGTAAAAAAAATATCATGAAGAAATTTTTACTTGTTTATTTAACCCTTGTTGTTCTTAATTTAAACGCACAACCTTTATTTTATGAACCGTTTACCTATACGCCAAGTAATGTAAATGGCTTGTTCGTGCAGTCAAACGCGGTTTGGAAAAATGCCAATACTGGAGACTCAATTTTTGTTGTTGCCAACAGTTTGTCTTATCCTGGCCTAGCGGCCTCACAAGGTGAGAAAGTAGCTTTTGATGGAGCTGGAGTCGATAATTTCCGTGCATTTACACAACAAGGAAGCGGTGAGGTTTATGCTTCCTTTATTATGAACGTTGCGTCGCTCGGACTAATGAATACTACCGGAACCTACGTAATCACGTTGTTGGAAAACAATTCAACCTCTTCTTTTGGCGCCTGTTTATGGTTAAAGAAAAGTGCTACTGCCGGAAAATTTAACCTAGGAATTTCCAATCGAAGTAATTCTGCGGTTAGTTATTTGCCCGCAGAGCTCGATACACTAACCTCACATTTTATTGTTTTATCTTATGAAATAATTGCAGGAAGTGCCAATGATGTCTCTTCAATTTGGTTAAATACCGCGCAATTCGGGGGCACAGAACCAGTTTCTTCAGCAACTGCCCTTGGAGGTACCGATTTATCAGCAGCAGGAATTGGAAGATTAATGCTTCGTCAGCCTGCAGCAAGTGTAAACGCACCATTTGTTCAATTCGATGAAATTCGAGTTGGCACAACTTGGAACGATGTAACGCCGTGTGCGGCACCAACGACCTATTATCAAGACTTAGACGGTGATTCTTTTGGTAATCCAAACGCAGCGATACAAGCTTGTATGCCCATGGCAGGATTGGTGTTGAACAACCAAGACTGTAATGATAACAATGCCGCAATCAACCCGAACACCGTTTGGTATGCAGATGCTGATGCTGATGGGTTTGGAAATGCGTCAGTAACACAAACAGCTTGTGTACAACCCAATGGTTATGTTACCAACAATACGGATTGTAATGATAACAATGCCCTTGCAAATGTGGTAACTACATGGTATGCAGACACAGACGGTGATGGGTATGGAAACGCAGCAACTTCAATGCAAAATTGTGGTCAGCCCGCAGGATACGTTGCCAACAGTACCGATTGCAATGATGCATCAGCAGCGGTTAATCCAGGCGCAACAGAAGTATACAACGGAATAGATGATAACTGTAATAATTCGGTAGATGAAGGATTCACCCCGGTAAACTACTACTTAGATAATGACGGAGACGGTGTAGGAGGGAACACGTTTGTTGTTGGAATTAACTTCCCAGGACCTAATTATGTATTAACTACTGGCGATTGTAACGATAACAGCGCAGCCATGTATCCAGGTAACACGGAAACCTGTGATAATCTAGATAACGATTGCGATGCATCAATTGATGAAGGCTTGATTTTCCTGACCTATTTTCAGGATTCAGATGGAGATACGTATGGCAATCTTGCAGTAACCCTTTCCGCGTGCAACACACCGCAAGGCTATGTGTTAGACAGTACCGATTGTAACGACCAAAACAGCGCAATCAATCCAGGTGCACTTGATATTCCTGGAAATGGAATTGATGAGGATTGCAGTGGCTTAGACGCCCCGATTGTTGCTGCACAATTAGGAATGTACGAGTTTACTCAAGCTTCTGGATGTCCAGTATTGGCTAATACAGTAACCGTTCAACCGGCAAATGCCTCTTTCTCAATTTACACCAATGCTGGAGGAACTTGTACCGCAGCCGCCAATGTGTTTAATAACAATACGTGGAATACAGGGGCTGTAGTAGATCCGGCAAATTATAACGAATTTTCCATACAAGCTGACAGTTGCTTTGGCTTAACATTAACTAAATTGACGTTTACTCATAA
>Ga0315907_10001179_pt1 | contig 36001 bp, 46 predicted proteins | sample LakEriMetagenome_3_FD_203525 | JGI IMG/M metagenome (GOLD analysis project Ga0315907, IMG submission 203525) | Freshwater fungal communities from buoy surface, Lake Erie, Ohio, United States - Buoy 12 MA123 | ecosystem: Environmental > Aquatic > Freshwater > Lake > Lake biofilm | place: USA...
ACATTCCAAGCATTAACCATTAGTCGTCTTGAGTCTGGGTTTGTTTTAAGGTCACGGATTAGGTTTGCTATTTGGTCTATTGTTTTTGATTCTTCATCATAGTGATTTTTACCATCATACCATTCATTAGTTTGATATGTCCAACTTCTCCATTGTTTACCGTAAATTGGACCTAGTTCACCCCAAGTTTCAGAGAATTCTTTATTAGTCTTAATTGCTTCTATGAATTCTTCCATATCCATTGGAAAATTTCCTTTATATGTAGTTACATATTTTTTGAAGGCATCTCCATTCCAAATATGACAATCATTATCAACAAGGAATTTGATGTTTGTATCACCATGTAAGAACCATAACAATTCTGTTACAATTCCTTTGAAATACATTTTCTTTGTTGTAAGTAAAGGAAACCCTTCTGACATCTTGTGTCTGATCTGTCTTCCAAATAAGGATAGTGTACCTGTTCCAGTACGGTCTTCCTTTTTTACACCTTTATCTAGTATTTCTTGGAGAAGAGCTTGATATTGTTTATCTAAACTATTCATAGATCTCAATAGTTTCTTTTTTATATGTCAGGGAGATCCTTTTAGTTGGAGTAGTCGGATCGTAGGCTCTTTCGGTGATCGCAAGGTTTTCAAGCTCGACATCAGTGTATCTCATGACCCATTGCAGTTTTTCTTCAAAGGTCATCTCTATTTCCTTTAAATTTATTCCAAATAAGGCTCCGAATCCATGACTCGTCTTTGCTTTTTCGATAAATTCTTCTCTAGTAAGGTCCATCTCATCTGCCATGATGAAAAACTCTTCATGGTGATTTTCTAAATAGTTCTGATACACCTCATCGATTATTTGATCGTATCTCTCTTTATTCATCTTCTTTAGTGTTTAATAAGTTCATCCAATCATTATCTTGTGCCATCACCCACATGTCGACTCCTCCCAGCTCCTTGGCATTTTCACAGCTTCCTTCTAGTACAGATTGTGAATACGTAGTCGCTACTCCATATCCGTCCTTATGACACTTATAGCAGCTTCCGGAGAATCCATAAAAGTAAAAATGGCGATCATCCTCTTCCACTTTAGTGATTCCACTGTTCATTCTCCAACTGTCCCCATCAAGGTAACCTCCTGCCCAGCTAGCAAAGACCTTGTGATAAGTCTCCTCTCCCTTCTTAAAGCCAACGATGACCCACCTTTGTGGCGTCTCAGATATGTTTCTTTCCTTATTCATCTTCCAGGTCATCCCAGGTTCCATTAATGTAAATAGCGTATAGACCAAACGTTGTAAAACACTCTCCGTTTCCATCCGGAACCACCCAGCATGCGGATCCTCCATCATCGTACCCGCTCACGACGTTATGCTTTAAGATCCAGTCCCCAAACTCTATCGCAGATCTTCTCCTTGCTTGAAATACTTGAGAAGCTTGAAAAGCCTTGCGAGAATCCGCTTTAAGTTTTAATTGCTGCCACTCATCATCAGTTAAGGAGTCCAATATGATTTCTAACGCAGATTTATCTGCTTTTGATTCTTCTTTTTCAAACATCTCTTCCAGTTCTTCTTTAGATTCCCACTTATAGTCTTTGTTTAAGTATCTATCGTGAGCGCAATGCTCAAGCCAACAGTCACAAATGAGACACTCACCATTATGATCGAACTTACATGGAGCAGGACTCATGACTTTCTCCTTATTAAGCGAGGATTCTGTTCCAAGATATCACAACATGAAGCCAACACTTCCTTCCAGTCTGGATCAAACGTAGCGAGACTCTCTAATTTATCTCTAAGGCCACCTCGATCTATCTCGTATTTGGAACCTATGAAATCAATTAGTTCATCCCTATCCACCTTCATTCCCTCTGAGATGCTCGGATAGGACCATATCCTTTCTCTAGTATCCTTTATCGGAAGCTTTCCCTCGATCCAATCGAACATGTTCTCTTCAGAAAGGACCTCGACGTTTTCTCTGTCCTCGTCGACTATGATGAATCTGCCCTCCTTCTTGTATGCTATAAGGATTGGCCCCTCACTGTTTACCAGCTCAATGTATTCCATCTTTACGTTTTTCCTATTCTTTCTCATGTTTTGCTTTTTCAAGTCTATTGATTAACGCCTGCACTTCTCCAAAATCATAGAATCGTACAGGTTCTTCAGTATTGAATATTTCCACATACCATTTTCCGTCCTTGACTCCATCGCTCGCCACTGATATGAATTCGAGTCCTTTTGTGACACAGTATGTATAATAATGATAAGGCTCCCAATGTTGGTCTTTGGTGACTTCCTGTCTCTCAAAGCCTAATAGCGTTATTTCTTTTTCTGTCATATTTTATCGTGTTATGCCCAGCTCCTCCAGAGTCTTTGGCGTATAATTAACTTGTTCGCATGAGACGCAGTGATATTTCTCATGAGGCACTTGCACTATAGGTTTGCCGGATTCCCATTTTTCTCGAGTGACCACCTTTTCGTGGATGTGACCGTGTATGTTTCTGGAAACCCGATAATCGAGTTCCATTGGATGGATCGGTGCATGCGTAAGAAAGATGCCCTTATATTGAATCATGCCAGCAACCTTATCAACGTGTTTTAAGAGTTCTGGAATGTCCTTTGGCATGTCATGGTTTCCTAACACGACTATTTTTCTTCCAGACAGTTCATCTAATCTAAAGTACCACTTACTGGTCTCCATCGTGACATCTCCTAAGATATACGTAAGGTCTCTCTTGTGTACGATTGAATTCCACATGCTAATGATGTGTTCATCATGCTCTAACTCGTCCTTAAATCCACGATGAGTCGCCATGTTCTTGTGACCTAAGTGTAAATCAGCTATGAATCGAACCTTTGACATTATCTTCTAGTTAATTGGACTCTTCGCTCAGGACGAACCGTTTTTTCTACTTTGAAACTAGGTGACGAATACGAAGAGATCAGCTTGTGAACTGTTCCGTCTCCAGGAATCCCATTTATTATCTTTCCGTGTATAGATCCCTCCTCAAAGGTCACTTGTCCAGGGTCATTTGACACGGTCAGCGGAGCGTCATACTTGAAGACTATCGAGTTTACAAGACCGTCGATCTTTTCTAAAGAGAATCCATCGAAGTTCCAGCCATTCGCTTGAATAAAGGAGAATACTTCCTTTCCAAGGTGACCCATAAATACGATCTTTTTAGGATGCGTTAGGTTTTCTTGAGTCAGATCATCAATGTTAGTTAGAATAGCATTGAATAGTTCTGAAGCAAATACCGAATCCTTTTCTTTAGGTACTGATAGTCTCATGATCTTTTTCTTGTTTTAGTTCTTCTGCCATCTTGCGTAATATAGAGTTTGCCCTTGACGTAGATGTTCCTTCCACCCACATGTTACCGTTTGTCGTGCAGTGAAAGACTCTCTGCCCATCGTCCATACAAGAAAGCTTGTAGTCAGACGACGCTTCAGCAATCACGCCATAATGAAAGACGAACGACTCTCTTTCCCAGTAAGTAGACTCGGCCTGCGCAAACCTGCACAGGACGTCGTATACTTTTTCCGCAAGGCGAGTCGGCATCCTTTTCATCGGCGAGTCACAATTCCCATTATCTTCGACTCTTGAACTGATGCTACTGCACACTCTGCGATTGAGTCTCTAAATCTATCGTTTAGGATCTCCTCAGCCTCTGAGATGGTCTCAGCGTCGACAATGTACTGTTCATAGACTTTCTTGATTCTTCCGGTGTTGTCATCAACCGTTTCAAACTTTACTTTTGCGATATAATACATAACTTTTAATTTTATATTTTATACTTTTTCAAGAGTCTCAAGTTTTAGACTTCGCGCTTTTTTCCATGGTTTGCTTTAAAGACTGGAAATCTTAGTGAGTGGTTGCCATGCTGGTCAGTCGTTTCTTCAAAATACTGCACAGTTATAGTAGCTTCCATGATCTCTCCACCGTTTCGATAATAGTGTCTTCTCTCGTCTAGTGTGAATCCGCTTCCGACTTGTACCTGTGAACCCTTATGGTCGATTGTTACTGCGCTTAGCATCTGCTCCTCAACTTCTTTGCCGTCGACTATCACTCGCTGTGGGCCGATTATTGCACCAGTGACCACATATTCTGCGTCGAAAAACTCCTTGATCTTTAACATGTCCTTAGACCTGCCAAATTTGTATGGAGCGTCCTTTCTAGCGATGAGCCCTTCCCAATTAAAGTCCTTAGACTGACTCTTCATCTCATCAAAGGAATCCTCATCGATTATCTTTATCTGTGGAAGTAACTCCAAGATCTCAGAACCTTTAAAATCGTTGAACTGAGAGGGTCTCCACTCTATTCTCATTGAAAAGAGAACTGAAGATTCTTCACCTGCGAACTCAGCATGTTCAAGTATATCAAATATCCAATACTTTGGATTCTCTATGGTGTGATCCTTACGTTGGATCTGCTTCAGGATTCCCTGGAAGTCATCTGAGCCATCTTCATTCATGAGACATATTTCTCCGTCAAAGACTACGTCTGTGATCCCCAGGCGTCTTATTTCGTCCGCTACTTTTCCTAGCGTGTGAAACTCCTTGCCGTTACGTGAAAAGAACCTTACTGAGTCTCCATGCACCATGCAGATGCAACGAACTCCATCCAACTTTCTAGAAAGGTACCACGATCGATCGAATAGATCTATGCCCTTTACCTTTGCCGCATCGTGAGCTAAAGCGACCTCAAAAGTAGGAATGAATTTTGGATTCACTCGATTTATTAGAGTAACTGTCGCTCTGGTCTCAAGGTTTCTGTCGATTATCTGATAGATCAGGTCCGCCCACTCCTCATAATCCTTAATGAATCGGTTTGCTGCCTGAATTGCTGCATGTCCAGTCATGTGACGCTCATTAAAGTCGTCTAGCATCAAGAATAAGTCATCATATACTTCTTTCGGTGCAATAAGATCGCTTCTCTTCTTAAGATTGGTAGAAGTTACTCCAAAATTCCAGTAAGGCTGATATGTATAAAACAGTACCCTTTTGATGAAGGGATGATATTGATACTTAGTAAGAATCTCTACCTTGTGGTTGGTTGAGTTTGACGAGTTCATCTCGTCAACGAACTCTCTAAGTTCCTTAAAATCTTCTGTGTGGTGCATTGTTTTTTCCTTTTAGCTATGATACTAAACTAAAAAGAAAGTTTACAATTTGGGTGCATATTTTTCTCGCACCAACCGGCTTCAAGCTCTACTGCAAATCGAACAGGCTCCTTGCTATGGTATTGAGGAACTTGATCCTCTTCAACGTCGTGAGCTGGATCCATTGTCTCGTGACCAACGTAACGCATGGAGTCATCAAAAAAGATGACGTCTAGTGGAAATCTAACGTTCTTCATCCAAAAGGATAGAGGTTGAGGTTGATCGTAAACGAAGAGCAAACCCTGATTTCCAATGGGTCCAGTCTCATGGTGCATGTAACCTTTCATTTGGCTCTCAGGAGTGCTTGCAACCCTAAGCTTTAGAGGAACACCAGATATCTCGGCAGAGATCTCCTTGCCATCTATCTGATTTCTCATACAGTACGACTCAAATAGAGGAATTTGGAATATTTGGGTTACTTGACTCATATTTCACTATTCCTCAGGTAAGGGCTTTGTTTCTGGCTCTAGAGCAGAGATTCTTCCTTCAAGATCTTTGATTAGAGCTTGGATCTCCTTGATGCCCTTTTTCTTAGATTCCTTTGATTCTTTTTTGCTCTCTTTCTTGTCATCACCTATTTGGATCTCAGGATCTTCCGGTTCTTCGCCAGCGTAACCTGCAGTGTAATCCATCGGTTCTCCACTAGTTCCTTCAAATCCAGAGTTAGGCGGCTGGCTTTCCTGACCCGCTTCTCCCCAAGTTTGCATGCTAAAGTCCATGTCAGAGTTTTCATAAAGCTTATGATTCTTTAAAAACCCAGTAAAATTATGTATTTTCAATTGGGGACAGACTTTTTATTATTTATACAAAAAAAGCGAATGTTTCCATTCGCTTTCTATTATCTATGTTTGATATTTACTTTGCTGCAGCTGCTGGAGTTGCCGCACCTGCCTCTCCCTCTTCTTCGTCGCCTTCTTCAGTTTCAGCTTCTTCGTCTTCTTCCTCTTCAGGCTCAAGTTTTTTAACTCTTTCCTCAAGGTCTTCAATCATAGCTTTAAGGTCTTCCATAGTAAGCTCCTCTTCAGCTTCTTCTCCGTCTTCGCTTTCAACGTCTTCAGTGTCTTCAGCTTCTTCGTCTTCTGGATTGGCACCATAGTATCCAGCACCAAAGTATCCGTCCTCGTCATCTGGGTCAGCTGCTTCTGGTGCAGAGTCCATTCCAGATTCGTCCCATCCGCCAATTTCATCACTTTCGTTTAGGCGGCGAGCTCTCATAAATCCTGCAAAGTTTTTTACTTTCATCTTTAATAAACTTTTTTATTATTTATCTACTACTTTGTAGAATTTTCCTCAGACTGCAACTTTTCGATAAGTTCGTCTAATTTCTTTATTTCTTCCATTGCTGGGCGAAGCAACATTGAGACTGCAAACAACCTGTGCGCTGATTCTTCTCCTTTTCCTGTGACTCTTGCCAAGAAGAAGTTAATTGACTCTAGTGTTGTTGACGGAAGAGATATTCTTTTTCTCTCGTTAGAGGAAGAATCACCCGATTCCTTAAGCTCATTTGAAAGGTTAAGTAGAGCCATTAGCATTAAATAAGCCTCGTTTGGCCCCTTCCACTCAATCTTATTATTAAGTAAGTTCTTTACATACTTTAAATCTGATGGAGAGATCGAGATTTCAAAGTGACCCATTCTAGCTTGAACGGCCTTATCTAACTCACTCATTTCTGCTTGAGGTTCCTCAGAGATTTGAGAATCATCCATTTGAGGCTCTTCCATGATTACCTCCTGTTCTTCAACGTTTTGTGTTTCTTCTGACATAATTTAATCTTTTAGTTATTAAACTACTCAGTTATGATTAGGTTTTAACTAAACTAGATCTAGATTCGCTGACACTTCCTTAGCCTTAGCTAATGCGTCAACTCCGCCAGGCATCACTCCTCCATGATTGGCTTTAACTGCGGCAGTTATCGCTGCATCCTTGCTAGTAAAGACATTTGGATCGGACACGTCGTGTCCCATGGTCTTTAAGTTATTCTTAAAGAAAGCGATTGCTGCTTTTGCCGCAACTGTTATGTCATTGAGTAGGTCCGGATTTGAGACTAAGTCCATTCCAGTCTCCTTACTGTATTTCTCATAACCAGTCTTAAATGTTATTCCATTAAATCCTCGGCCCCTGTACTTGTAGCCGTCTCCTACTGCGTCATTTCCGGTGTTGAATCCAAGAAAGGCTTTCGCCGGTGGCCCGTATACTTGATCAAAGAACTTAGAATCATCTGCTTTAATAGAATTGAGCTGTTCATCAGTCAGGCCCTTAACTCTTTTTCCAAATATCTTTCGTATTCTATCGTTGCTGGTTTTACTATAACCTATCTCATTCTGTGGAACGAATCCGCTCTCCTTTCCAATCGTTGAGAGTATCCCTATTTGTGCATACTTGTTAGTTATGCCCTGTGCTTTCATCTCATCTATGAGCAGGTCTATGTTCTTTGCTTTTTCTCCACTGTAATTCGACTTGATATTCTTTGTTGCAAGGCTAGGGTCAACTGCTGTCGTTGTACTGGCCGTTGTGCTAGCTGCAGCTGTTGTAGTCGTTGCTGCATCTGACTGTAACTCAACCTTGTTTCCTTGAGTGTCCATGAGGTTGCCCTCAGAATCAAGGTTAAATGAATGCATGAACCACGATTTTGCACCAGGTCTAGCTAATGCATACTCAACGTCCTTTAATTGGATACCACTCGCTCCTCCTGGCATCATAGTCACGCTCCACTGTTTAAACATTGGATTGTTGAATAACTTTTCAGCAAAGGTGTTTCCTGCGATCGCAGTAGTAGCAGATGATACTGGCGTCGTGGATGTTGCAGTAGTTGTAGTATCAGAAGAGTCTGACTTCTTTACTCCTACGTGAATATGATCGTAATGATTCTTTACTTTCCAACCTACTTGATACCTATATCCTCCCTTGACTACGCTAAACCACGATCCTCCCTTGTATTCAGGATGACCGAACGCTTGCATCAGGTGAGCTAATAGGGCGTCTCCCTCTGCACCAGCACACGCAAGATCGACCGCGTATGCGTCTTGGTTTCCCTCATAGTGATCTGAAGTGTTACCGGAAGCGGTCAACTTCTTAGATCTCTTTTGTGAAGAAACAGTGTTTGACTTTTTATAGGTCTTTGACATAAAATCGTTTGCTAGTGACGCAAACCATAAGGCTCGAGGCATAGATCCTCCCCAGTTTCCACCATTGCCGCCAGTGACTGCCTTGCCGCTGTCAACTGTGCCTATTGTAAAACCAAAGGTCTGGTCTGGATACTTCGCAGCTGGGTCAAAAGCAACAGCCTCATTTAAAGAGGACCAAGAATTAAAATCAAGCAATCTCACTAGAATCCTTTTTAGTTATTTATCTAAGCTTAAGTGTCTATCGAGTATTATTAGTTGGGCGCGATTCATTATTGGATACGCTTCTTTAGCCGAAACAAACTTTCCCCAATCCACTTCTTCTAATTGAAGCTTGTCCTTGGGAAGCCTCTCACTAGAGAGTCCAAGCTCAGAAAGGTCGTTTATCTTGCAAACATAGTAGATCATGTGACCAGTTTCTTTCATCTTCTTATTGTAGAAGATCACCTTGTGAGGTTCTGAATCCAACATTTCAGGTGAAACGTCTATTCCGGCCTCTTCTCTAAACTCTCGAATGGCGGCTTCCATCGTGTCTTCACCAGGTTCAATTCCTCCTTTGGGAATTCCGCATGTTCCCTTTTGCCAAGAAGAACCAGTCGGATGGATTAGCAGGATCTTGTTATCCCAAATTGCTGCGATGCCTGCAGCCACCTTAGGAGATCTTTTTGGAGAATCATCAAGATCCTCATTGATAAAATCATTAAATGTTAGAATTGCCATGTTTCTGTCTATACGAAGCCTTTTGTCTTTCTCTTCTCCTCTTTATGCTTGGTTTTTCAAATTCCTGTCGATCCCTTAATTCATGGACCTGCCGAGTCTTTTCTACCTTTTGACGGTATTTTTTAAGAGCCCATTCTATCTTACAGTTTGAACACTTAACTATTAACATTAGCCTAAATATTTTTCTAAAGAAATTATCCCACTTGGTTTTAAGAGAAGAGAGTCGTAATATCTCTTCTTATAGTAAGGTTTTACGTGGGAATCAAACATTTCCTTCTTAAACCAGTTTGGAATCTTACTATTGTAGTGTTTTTCATAGGCCGACTCGTACATCTTAAGCCCCTGTGAAGGAGTAAGAGAACAGTCCCTAGAAACGGACTCTAAATAGATCTTACCGTTCGCTTCTAGTAAGGAGACTAGATAAAAATCTGGTCGATATTTTTCGTTTATCTTCTTGCATATCGAAGAGGCTTCATCCAAGTATTTAAACCTAGAGAGATCCACATCAAACGGGATCTTATTTACTCTTTTTTGTGCATGCAAAGGGCGATCCCCTGAGGCCAGAATCTCAAACCTAGACAGAGGAGTTATCTTTTCTTGAAACTCGTCAAACCTGTCCTCTGACTTTTTAAACTTTCCATATGTCTTAAAGTCAGTCTCACCGACCTTATTGATCCCAATTATGGGAAACTTCATCTTTTTTACTAGCGATCTATCCTTCACAGTTGATGGAAAGAATGTGGTGTCCTTAAAGTCTTGCCTCATTTGTGCACGATCAGGCAGAGGTTCTCTGTTGTAGATTACGTTGTGAAAGTTTTCGTTTATAGAACCTGATGAAAAGGAAAAGTTGTTCCAGGGAATTATCGGCAAGTCTTCATCTAAACTAAATGCTTCGTTTGCAGTCTTTATGACTCTAAACATTCCCAATCCATTAGCAGTAGGAGAGGCTATTGCCACTCGCTGGTTAAATCTCTTCGGGTCACTTGAGTATGCCCTAGAGTAGCTATCAAAATTCTTTAATCTCACTTTCTAAAATCTAAAAAACTTTTGGCTCTACTAAAAAGAGATTTTTTCTCTTCAGGAGCTTTGCTTGCGTATTGTGAATAATATACAGGCTCTGCGGGTTTAGCTTCCTCTGCTGATTTTTCCTTTTCTCCTTCAGGAGAGGATGAGTTCTTCTCCTCCTCTTTCTTAAGATCATCAGCAATTGAATGCTCAATCTTATCTCCTTCTGATCCTGGAGTAACGTTTCCTTTTTCTACCTCCGCCCAAAACGCGTCAAACTCTTCCATCACTGGCTCGTTCTTGAATTTGTCGTAAACTGCAGGTATAATTGCAGGTTGACCTAACATCTTAGCGTAATTGTTTTGATATTCAGTCATCTTATCGTAGACTTCCTTATCACTAGAATCTAACATTACTGAAGGTAGGTAAACTGCACCAGTCTCCTTCTTTTCCTTAGTGATGCGATCGTTTATCCAAGAGTTGAGAGCGGCATTACCGTGTCCCTCAACCTCAGACTTAGGCCAACCACTTGCATCCCATTCCTTCCCAGTCACGATCTTGTATATCTGTTTACCGATAAAGAACGGTAAAGCGGCTGACATGGTTTTTGTAGCTTTAGGTATGTTTTTAAAGTATGCTTTGAATCTGCTTCCAAACTTTGCGTTACTTCCTAGTCTAGCGACTCCCTTTTGATATTTCACGAATTCTGCTGGAGTCGTAAATAGCTTAGAGACATTAGACGCATCCTTTCCGTATCTAATCTCAACAAAACCTGATTTCACTAATTTTTCAGAAGATAACGCTCCAACTTTCTTGCCGGCATCATCGAATGCATAGATAACTTTACCGTCATTGCTCATCTTAAATGTGTTGCCGTTGACCATTCCTTTCTCTAACTTTTCAAGAGCCTCTTTAGTTATCTGTGTATCGACTACTTTAAGTCCAGTACAAAAGTCTGACATCTTAGTTCCAAACTTAGTCAAGGCAGATGACATCCCATCCAATAAAGGTTTTAGGAGTGTCCCTAATCCTGGAATCCAGCGAACTACTTTTGATACTCCACCGATAAAGCTACCTAGAATCGTAAGAGCTTTGGATACTGCCCCTCCAATAAAACCAGCAACATTCTTTAGGAATTTCATCGCTGGGCCAGACTTCGCTGGTCCCATCTTAGCTACGGCTTGTGCGGCATCCGCAGTCTGACCTTTAGCTAACTTAACGAAGATTGGGTTTGCTGCCTTTGCTGCACCCTTTCCAAGCTTAAGCATGTCTCCTCCTCCGACTACTACCGCCGCGATTAAGCTGATTGCTGCAAGAAGCCATTCTCCTCGAATCAAGTATATGATACCGTTTATGATATCAGCGGCGACTCCTACTCCTGGGATAATGAAATCTCCGACTACTCCGATGACATCCAAGACAAAGTGAATTATTCCTATGACTGATCCTCCCTCAGTGATCGCGTTCCATAAACCCTTTAAGGTTCCCCAAAAGCCTCCGCCTGAATCTCCTGCGTATTCTCCTCCACCTAGTGCAGCATCAACCGATCCGCTCATTGCCGTAACTGGATCACCTAGCGCAACCGTTGATTCGCTGATGAGCGATCTCATGTAGGACTTGAAAGTCTCAATAGATTCAGTTATCTGAGGGGAGTTTGGAAATATCTTTCTAGCGGCCTCTAATATCTCATTGTGACCTCTATTCATGGACTTGTAATAGTTAGTAAGTCCTCCAGGTCTAAGTATCATGTCAAAGTGAAAGCCAAAAAGCTCACTTTCAGGTATGCTTCTTTCGATCGTTCCTATCGCGTATGACTCATTAGTCACGTTATCAAGAGTCAGCCTTTGTGCGATAACTGGTCCTGCAGTATCAAAAAAATTATTTGCTAGAGCAAGCTTGTGTCTTTGATGATCGTTTAATTGGATCATATTTAGAGTATTTATTTCTTATTATTTATCTTATTTGAATACTTTTTTACATGAGCCGTCTGAATAAGTTACGATTAGGATCCCGCTAGAATCTAATGAAACCTCCTGTCCAAGTAGATTAGTAACCTTAATTATTTTCTTTATTGATTTCCGATTGTCTATTGCAATGGGTCCAAATTCCTCGTATTTTCCGTCTAAATCAAATTGAGTAAGGACATAATAATTTATTTCTGGAGAATACGTTTTGTCTATGATTTGATAGGTAAGAGGAGTCGTGCTGTTCCCAGCTGCGCCGACCGTGCCGACTACCTCATATTTAGAAGTATCACCAGTCAATCTCTTTATCATATAGTAATCAGTGTTGTGTTCACTAGCTGTTTTCCATGTAATGGTGTTTGCCTCCTCAAAATTCTCTCCATCAAAGGATATGAGCTCAATAGGTAAGGAGATCGGCGCAATCTCGATAAGTTCAACGTTATCTATCCACCATTCTTCACCTGCTGAATTTATTCTACAGTAAATGTCGACCGCGACTTGAGTGATGCCAATCGGCAAGTTTAAAAGAATCGTCGATGGACTAGTTGAATTTGCTCCAGAAGCAGATTGATATACGTCTCCTGCAGGAGCAGCTGAATTAGTAAAAGATCCGTTGGCAGTATGAGTGATTGATCCAGTAGAAGTATACGTCCATGTAGCATTACTGTTTCCAGTTATTCGTAGCTCTGTCGTATAATTCACTCCTCCGTTTGTTGAAACTTGAACTGATACGTAATCGGCTGCGTCGACTCCTCTAGTAGTAGCAGTTGAGTTGGAGAAAGTATATGAGGCAAGTTTAAACTTAAATTGATATTGATATGCTGAATTCAAACCTGTCACATTTGGCATAGAATACCAGTCCTGTTCAATGGCCGATGATCCGTTACCTAACCCATAAATAACGGCGCTTTCAGTGGGAGTGACAGATGCATTAGTGTACCAGTTAGCAGTAGCAGCGGGAGTCCACCAGAGACCTGCCCAGTTCCAAGTTTCCATGTAATCGTAACGAATGACTGTTTGGGAATTTAAGCCTAAACTTATGATCAAGAATAGTAATAAAAGTCGCATGATGGGCTGGTTATTTTAAAAGCTGGTGCTCTTAAAATTATTTATTGAGCCCGATCTTAATTTATGACTTTTTCATGTAAGCGGTCTACATAATTAACATAGTTATCCACGAAGTGAACGTACGCTTGCTTCAAACCTGTGTCATCACACTCTTTCAAGTATTTATAGATCTCAATAAAATCATCTAAGTTATCAAAAGAAAAAGTCTTACATAAGAACTCAAACTTGTAGGATACTGGGATCATCCCAAAGATCATGGCTTCAAAGACTCTTGCCGGAATGAATTGAGCAGTATCATACTTGTCTTTAGTCACGTTTATCATTAAGGTTGAGATCTCGAGCATCTCCCATATGCCTGCTCTATCGTTTCTTGGAACGTGTGCTGCAGTTTTCTCATGGCCTGAATAATCTGATGCTTTACAGATCAAAGCTAATGTCGATCTTGCGTCGTTATTCGATTCAATCCAATCTATCACTTCGCCAAGAATAGCATTCTTTGAGTTTCCTGCCTTGTACTTGGAAGTATCGATATTTCCATAAAAGACGCTCACATGACTAGAATAGTCCTTAGTCGCTAAGTTTATCTCAACACACTCCTTTAAGAACCTGTTAGATATTCCTGGAAAGTCTATCGATGGAACAGATATTGTGACTTTATGTGAAAATTTTTCAAAGAAGGAATCAGGTAGGGAGAGATCAGTGTCCAAGATGACGATCTGTTCTTTAGAGTATCCGCTATCAATTGCAGTCTGAATGATTATTTCAAAGTCTCTAGCGTCCTTCCATTTTTTAGCTAGAGTGGAAAGGTTTCTAAATCTAGCCTTTAAGAAAAGCTTAGAATATTTGATTGACTTAATATCCTCAACAACAGTTTCTATTCGATGAATCGGAGAATCAAAGAGGTCAGCTCGATATCCAGCAAAAAGCCTACCTAATGGAGTGTCTGGGAAACCACTTAGTTTAGCCGACTTAATTACATCGTCTGGATAATAACTGTAAAAATCGAATTTTTCACAATTAAAAGTCTCTTTTATTGAATCGACCAGCCCTATCTGATAGAGGCTGTGTCCGGGAGAATCAATGTCATGTAGATCAAGTAGACCAAAATACGCGTATAATGCTTTCATATCTTATTTTACTGGATTTTCAGCTTGGGTTCTGGCCCAAGCCAAGTATTTTGCTAGGACTCCATCAGTTGGATTCACCTCAAGGTTGCCCTTCATAAAGATCTCCCATGAGTCCTGCGCATACTTGCCTATTCCATATAGTTCTTTAGGTTCTTGCCAATTGAGTGTGAGCCAGTCACTTGAGAAGCGTTTGATGGTGTTTGTACGACGGTTCCTAAAGCCCAATGGCGCCAGGAGCTCAGCCATCTCATTAAGATCGGCTCTTTCCGCTTCTGACGGATCCGGATATCTCTTAAAGAATTCGTCTCTTACCCTGTCTACTTGCTTTCTGGAGGTACAGTTTAACATGATACAACAAACGAGCACCCGCCATGGGTGCTCGTTGTAGATCTCTTGAAGAAGCAGGTAGGGGCTTACTTGCTTAATCATTTTTGATCGCCACTACGTGAGTGATAAAATTCTTTCCATATTCCACTGCATCAATCTTTCTCACAACGTCAAAGTTGTTCTCAAGTATGGAAATTATCTCTTGAAACTTTTGTACGCGATTTGCTTTAAGAGGCTTGTACATGAAGTGATATTCAACGATAAAGACTCTGATATTTGACCAGTCAGTGACTGCCTTGATCAGTTCATACTCAGCACCCTCAACGTCCATCTTGATGGCAGTCGCTCCATGATTAGCGATAGCATCGTTAATGTTTATTGCAGGAAGGTGCATCACTTCCCTTCCTCTGATCGGAAGTATAGAGTGTTTTCCAGAATCAGTTGAGATGAAGAAGTCAATAGTCTCTTCATTTCCTGGGACTATTGCCTTTTGGACCACTTCACACTCTGCTCCAACGTTGTTGATCGCGATGTTCTCGATCGCAAAGGAAGCATTATGTGGCAACGCTTCATATGCTAAGATCTTTTTTATCCTAGGAAATTGCTTTGCCATTCTTACTGCAAAGAGTCCGATATGGCCTCCAACGTCCAACCAAGTATCCTCTTGATTGAAGACTGCATTCACGTCCATTTCAGGACCGTATGCAGCTGAGGTTAGCGGCTTGATGTATTCCCCACTCTTTGGGCTCTTTGAGACATTCGTACTCACATTGTACTGTATCTCATTTAGCCCTTTTCTAATGTAGAACTGAAAGTCCGCGTATCTCGTCTTCCAATCAATGAGTTCTATTTGATTGAATTTTTGAGCTGTCTTAAAATCGATTCGAGTATCCATTAACTAACTTTTCTATTTTTGTACTTCGTTAGTCGTTTTAGTTTCGAGTCTTCCTTTTTTTACCCTCTCAACTCTAAGAGTGCTTCCAGTAAGAACCGTTGCAATTTTGACGTTTTCTCGCTTTGAGATGTAACTTAATGCCGCACGAATGTTAGTCGCTTCTTGCTTACCTGAGATTCCAGAAATCTCAAAGTAGTTGCCTAATTGCATCTTAGTTAAACGGTCTTTTAGGATTCGGTGACGAGAGTCTGTCCTTTTTGCCTTTTGAATCGGGCCGATCACAATTGAATTTTTCATAGAAAATAATTTATTTTTGATTATTATACTACGAAAAAACCTAAATTAAAAATTTTACAATGATTTTATTTTTTGATCCTAACTGGCTTGAGCTCAGACTCTGCGAAAGATCTCTGGTCTGAACCTATTAGAACTAGATATTCTCCATTACGATAAGAATAGATCTTTCCAATCGCGCGACCAGCTCTGACCATTTGTCCAACTTTAAATTTGCTCTTCTTCATGTGAGGAGTCAAAGACTCGTTAGTTGGTCTATTGAGAATCACCTTAATTGAAACATAACCTCCACCAAAGTCTTCCTTGATGATTCTAGGACGATTGAAGTAACCTCTTATGTATCTTAAATATAACTTTAACCTGCGGTCGTCATCATAGTCGGCCTTTGCTGGAACGAATGAGAATGATTCTATATCAGGATTATTATTAAGGTAATCTTTAACTATGTCAATGACCGTCGACATCACAGTTAGCGGATTTCCATCATTGGTTACTGAATCCCTGTCGCCATTTGCATAGAACTCAACGTTCACGTCCTTTGCGTCAAATGTCCTAGTTAGTTTTACTAGATAGTCTGTGCTCGGATTGAGTGAAAATATATAGTCTGTCACCCGATCTCTCTCATCAACTAGTTCCCAATCCATTGGGGTGATTGCGTGCCTAGGATCTCCAATCTCAAATATTTTAGAACCCCAAGATAGATCAAGAGACTCGCCTAATTGGGAGTCTCTTAAAAACTGATCATATGTTAGTACTTTTCTTGTCATTATCGATCTTGCCGTATGCATCGCACGTCGTTTGAGATGATTTGCAGCTAGCGAAACTAAGAACAATGATTATCGCTATTAGCTTTTCCACGCCAGACCGCTATTTTTATGAATCAAATTCATCGATTGATCAATCGATTGTTTGTGGTATACCTGTGAAGTGTCCATAAATGATTGAGCGTATGTGTATACATCATTACTTGATCCCCAATAACCTGTATAGGTACGATTTATGGTAGCAAACATCTTCCAAGGGTTAACGTTTTTCGCTATTGCCATAAAAGCTGCCTCAGCTGCCGCTTCGTCGTCACTAAAGTTACCATTTGCGTTATAGATAGTCTTAGCAATCACCGCAGGATCAGTGTAATTCTCAATAGCGTTATAATCGTAAGCTTCTGAGACAGGGTGACTTGTAGGATTACCTAAAATGTCTCTTTTGAATAAGTCAATTCCAACATAATCGTGCTTCAAAGAATTGATAGTAGACTCAACAGATTCTCTGATTCCTTCTAATTTCTTGATTGCTTCTGAATCTAGATCAGGATTTGAGATTGCTGCCTGTAACTTATCCATTACCGTACTTAATTTAGCGATGTCTACATTGATCTCGTTCTTCTTTGCTTCGATCTTTTTGTATGAATTGACAGTCTCATCGATCTTGCTCTGGAAGATGTTGCTAATGTCGTATTGAAACTTGTTCATGCAGAACTCATACAGCTCATATTCGTCCACTTTTTTCCAGTCTCTTTCTACTGCATTTAGTTTTTCACAGACATAGTATTCATCATTTAACTTGAGCACAGTTGCTTCGCTAAGTGTTCGGTCATTCGTAAGTTCCTTAATGAAATCAAAATTGAATAAGTTCTTAGTGTTCTCAAAAAGATTTACGACTCTTTGTTTTACAGTAGCATCCTCTAATGCAAGAGCTTCCATGATATTTATGCTTTCTAGACCGTCTACTTTAGATTCATTCAAATACAGGTCTAATTCCCTTTCATCGTTTGACTTAAAGCTGATGTTGAAGTTTCTGATAGAGCTAGAATCTACTCCAGTTCCATCCAAGTTCTTTTTGAATCCTAACGTAGCGAAAGACTCAGCAACGCTAAAGAATCTAGGAAACTTTTCTTTTACGTAGTTAGGATCCACTTCAGCGATCTTAAAGTTACCGTCAATGAATACTTGAGTCTCCTTTCCAGTAAGTCCCTTAGATTCACGGATTGAAACGAATCTATTGTCCATATAAACGATTAACCCGTCCTTTGCTTTAGTCGCAGGAGTGATCAGATTAGTTACCTTAGTAAAAGAGTCACCCTCACCTAGAGTAAAGTATCCCATTTTCTGAGATTCTAGGACTCTTAAGTCTGAGATCAATTGACTTACTAAAGGAACTGAAGTTCCGTACTTCAACTTAAGGATGTCTGAAGTATAAGACTCACTGATTAGTAAGTTTTTAAGATCTGCACTAACGCTTGCGTAGTTTTGATTCGGCATTGAATCCATAGAATAGATCGCATTCAAGAAAAGAATAGTCGATTTGTTCTCATTCAAATACCTTTTTACTTTGTTTACTTGAGCTTTAATTGTTGAATCGTAATTGTGCTGTGAAAAAAATGTAATAAAACTCTCACAAAGCGCAAAGTCAGGAGTTCCCATATCAAGTTGAGACTTAAACAAGTCTAGGTTTGTCTTGATTATTGGGTTTGATGCTGCATGCGATTTTTCGATTGCTGCGATCTTTCCAGAAAGGTTTACCTTCTTTGCGACCCCAGTCACTTGAGATTCAGGAGTCACCTCAGCTCTTCTAAATTGCTCTAAGATCACATCAAGATTCTTGTTCTTGATCTTAGCGTTTATTGAAGAGATTCCTGTCTTCAGGTTATTGTAAATGGCCGCCTCGCTTTCTCCTAAAGAAATTGATTTGTCGATTGATTCAGTCAACATTTTTACAAGCGGATCTGATTTAAGTCTACTGTTAGTCTTAAGTTCAGTAATTATCTTGTCTACGAAGCCTTTCATTTCGTGCATATTATTTTTTTTATTTATCTTAATAAATCGTCAATTCATTAACGTTTCTTAATTTACTTTTTAGTGTTACGAGTATTGGGTTGGATCGATTTTGGACTAGGCGTACCGAATTTATTGACTATTGACGCTAATCCAGTGCCCTTAACTTGACTGGCAGAAGCGAGAGTATTCGAAGTGTTCGATCCAGCAAGTTTACCTATTCTGTCCCTTATTCCAGACAATATTTGCTTGATGTCCTTTGAATTGGCCGCGTCCTTTCTTGCTTGAGCGATTGCGGCATCAACATCGGCCTGCTCGCTGGGTTTTCTCCATTCTCCAGTATACATGAGAGTCTCGCGATCATCTTGAGAAACAGAAGTAAGATAGACTGTTCGATTCTTTGATTGTATTATGGCCTCGCTATCCTTCTTAGAAACGTTAAAAGTAACCTGTCCAGTAGATAGGTTTTCTTGCATAGAATCATTTACGTTATCGATTGAGACCTTTCCAGTAGTCGTCTCAAATACCATTCTATACTTTGGAGCATTAACGTTTAGATCTAGTGGAATCAGAGTATTACTATCAGTCACATCGCTTGCTGTGTATACCTTTACCTTGATTATGTTATCAAATGGAGAAAAGATGAATCTCAATTTTCCAGGACCAAATACAACCTCCTCAGAAGAATCCTTAGTCTTTACTAAAGAACTTTCATTAGAGACTGAAATGTTATTATTTGTAAAGAAGATCGGAACAAATTCAGTTCTAACCACCTCAGTTATGACTGGAGTAGTCGGCGCTGCTTGATTAAAAGGATTTGCCTGCCCGATTTGAGGCGGCTCTATGAATAAAGGAGTCGCTTCAAAGTTCTTCTTAATTATCTTGTTATAGATCTTTTGAGATTGCGGTTTGTCTAATAACGCAAGGTTAAGTAGTTTCTTTCCATATTTCTTAGGAGAGACTAGAGTAAAGGATCCTTCTCTAATTATCTGTTCTCCGTTTCTACGATTAGTCAAACGAACTAGATAATCTACGACTAAACTTACTGCTTCGTTCGCGTATTTTAGGACAGGTCTAAACGTGTTGGGTTCATCAAATGAATCCTCTTGAAAGAATACGAGTCGTGATGTATTGATGAAAGCACTTCCTACTTGCTCAAAAACGTTCAATTGATGAATGATGATCCAATCGTCTGACGGGTTTCTACGATTCAGGATGGAAATAAGTTCCTCAGGAAATCCTCCGTTCCATGTCATGTAGAACTCTATGAAATCTCCAGTAAGAGACTCGGCTATTGATGTACCGACATTATCGAATTCATTGCTCTGTGAGACGGTTGCTGAATAGAAGTCAGAGATCTCATAAGAATCATAATTAGTAGAAGTATTCGTATAAATAACTTTCTTCTTACCACACTCAGCAAGACCAATTGTTATTGGATTATTGTAGATGAATCCAGTTGAACCAATCGCATTTGGAGTTATCGCAGCAACGAAAGTGGTGGCTGGGTTTAATGCTGTTTTATAGTCTTCATTTATATTCTTAATCGACGGCACTAAGACATCAACATATCTATCGTAAAGCGAATTAGAAAGGAATAATGGCCTAGGATTGAATATGATCAATTCAGCAATGGTTTCTGGTGCAAGAAGAATACTAGCAAACAGGCTATTCTTACCATCATTCTCAGTGTGAGAAATAGTCAATATTAGGGAAACAAAGTTATCAAAGTCAAAGCCAGCAACAAAATGGAAGCGTACCTTATCCATCACAACATTGTAACCAGTTAAGGTAGTAGCAGTTAGATTAGAATCATATGCTAAATAGTCTGGTAACTTTTCGCTGTCCAAGTATGCAAAAGTATTGCTTCCTATCGGCACGACAGTCAAGTCCTTGATGTTACGTGTCGTGTTATATGAGCCATCATCATTGAATATCTGGTGAGAGTCGGTTAGTGAATTCTCCACTAATATGAAATCATCCGTGTAAAAATTACTGGATCCAAGTGGCTCGAACTGATATTCTGCCACACAATATGGAGTTAAACTAACGAATCTACTCTGTGCCATGCTTGTTATTTTCTTTTAAAGCTTTTAATCTTAAATAGGTAGCCTACGCTCACTTGTTGGAAAGTATTGGCTCCTAGCACTATGTTGTGAGAATTAAATAGATTCACTCCAAAGTTTATTCCGATTCCGCTAAGTTTTGAGTTTAGTCCATAACTATAAGTTCCACCGACTAGCCATTGTACTTTCTTTTCCTTGACTACTTGATATTCTTCTGGAGGAAGGCTTGTTATCTGTAAAGAATCTACTTTCAACCATTCTGGGCCAACTAATCGACTCTTCCAAAGTCCTCGCGACTCCTCAGTAAGAACTATTTGTATTGGAAGCTTACCGAATGAGAAGGTTCCTCTATATGCAGCAGTGTTCTTATTTACCCATCCGTCCCAAAAAACAAAAGGATCTTTCTCGTTAGGATACTTTAGAGAGATGTTTAACTTATTAGTATCGACAGGGTCGGTCTGACCAAAGCCTTCCACCACTTTTCTATCAAGTGTGATTATTGCACTAGTTATGCTAAGCAATTTTTCGTCCTGCTTCTTGATGGTCTGATAAAGTTCCTCATTATCTCCCTTTAACTGTTTCATAAGATCTTTCTCAGTCTTATAATAGTCCACTAACTTTGCATATCTTCCCTCAGACTCCTTTAGTAACTTATCTGAAGCGATTATTGATTTCTTTAAGTCATCTGTTTGGTCTTCAATTGATCCTTGAATCCCTGCCATTCTCCAAGCTAAGAATATGACTATTCCTATTAGAGCGGCAATTAATATCTGCTGAAACCTATTATTTCTGTTATCCATGGTGTTTGATAATTTCAAGAAGGTCGTCGGCTGTTAACTTTATGCCGTGCTCTTCTTCTATTTTATTTATTAACGAAATCTCCCTTTCTCGGTTTTGATCAAGTATCTCCTTAATGTTTTTTCTTTCAGACTCTAAACGATTTGCTTCTTGCTCAATGCGTTTATATTCCTCATGTAGCTCAATATACTTTGAGTATATCGATTTTATCTCCAATATCTCTTTTTCCATTAGTATTGTTTTATGGTTACTTCTAATCCATTCATGAGCACATGCTCTATTCTTCTTAATCTTTCTTCCATCTCACCAGTATTAAAGACTCCAGGCTGACCTCCGACTTGAGTCTGAGGAAGATCAGTAGTCATTTGAGCAGGTTGATACGAGGTTGTCGGCGTAGTGTTCTGCACAGTTTGAGAAGAAGTGGATCCTTCTTGAGTAGTTTGAGCTGAAACATTAGTAGACGTCTGATCTCCTCCTTGATTCTGAGTAAGGTTAGTCGTGTTAGAGACAGCAGTCGGAACGACAGCCGGCGTGGATTTTTCAATGGTCTCAGTCTTAACGGTTGCAGTCGAAGTTGATGGAGACGTCTCTAAAATCTTTTCTTTCTCCTTACTTGAAAGCATTTCTTTGGTTTGATTCATCACCTCCAATGCTTTATTAGTCTTGGTCGACTCTTTGAATGCTTGAACAGACTCTTTGGAAGATTCCTTAAGTTGATTTATCAAGTTTGGTCCAGTCTTTACTTTTTCAAAGTCTGGAAGCTTTCCTAATACTTCGGACTTTGTGACTTTAGCAAAATCCTTAGCTGCTTCCTTCAGTCCAGGAAGATTTAAACTTTGGCCTAATTTAGATTCAGTAATCTTTTCCATGAACTTGGAAAAGCCTCCTTTCTTCACCTTAGTCTCATTTACAGTGGACTTTTCTGATTCGGTCTTTAGGATCTTTTCAGAAGTTGAAGTAGAGGTAGGTGCCTCAACTGGAGCAGCAGGAGTAGCTGCGGGCTGAGTCTGATTAATGATAGTCGAGGATTCAGGAGAAGTAACATTTACCGGAGTCGGCTCCATTTGAACATTTAAAATGTTTTCACCTGCTACAGGAGCTGGAGGTGGAGTCTCTGAGGTTACCTCAGCCTGTGCTGACGATGTTGTTGGAGAGGCAGCTGACACGTCAGACTTAGTCTCACCGCCGGTCGTTGCTGGGTTTATTGCGCTTGCTTCGCCAGTCGGTTTTTCTTTCTTCTCTTCAGACACATTTATTGAAGAGCTAGCTGTTTTTTCTCCAGCGGTAGTAGGAGTTGTAGCGTTTAGAGGAGATTTGCCAGCATCGGAAGTTTTTTCTTCTGACTCTTTGAATGGCGCTTCACTCGTCAAGTTCATTTGAACATACTCAAAGATGTCTCGCTTGGAAAGGTCATCATCGTTTCCTTCAAGAGAATAACCAAAGCTTTTGATGTACCTAAGATCTATTATTTTTCGAAGAGTCATGGCAAGATCTACAGGATTTCCAAACGTTCCTTCTAAGCTCGTCCCCTTAGCCTTTCCTCTGGATTCTTCTGCCTCATCATCTTCAGTCTCAATTATCTTATCAAGCTGATCGAGAGTCATTTCAATTGGCGCAAGCTGCTCTTCTGCAAATCCTTCAAATTTTGGGTTATAATCTGGCCTAAATAGTTGCCATAGATCTGCGCGTAGTCCTGCAGGATCTCTTTGATTACGTTGAATAACATCAGAGTATTCACTCGCCACTTCACCCATTAGGCTAGTAATGTCATCCTCTTTACTCAAATCATATTTAAGTATCGTTTCAGGATACTTAACCATTAAGAAAGCATCGACTAACCCAAATCTATTGAGAGCTTTACGATAACTTTCATAATGAATCAAGTTATTAGAATCATATGAAATTTTTGCGTTTGCAAATACTATATCACGAATCCTAGCAAACTCAGCAGGTCTCTCTGAGTCTTTAATCTTCTTACCCAATTGAGTCGATTATTTTTATTATTTATTTTAATCTCAAGTGTTCCGGAAGGTTGACTCTTACTGGAGGAGCAGACTCCGGTACTGAGAACAAATCATTCTCTTCGTTCTTTGCCTCAGTCTCAGCATTAACGATGTTTAATAGTAAGGAATATTCAGCATATTCCAAGTTGTAAAGAGTCTCGAAGGATTGACCAAGCTTCACCGCCATGTCCTTATTGAGCTTAAATAAGCTCATCAAGTCCAGCTGAAACAATGAAAAAATCTTTGACAGTGAAGCTTCCCTCCAAAAAAATGTGGCTCTCCGTGACTTGCTTACACTTTTCACAAAGAGAAGCCGCTCGATTTAAACTTGCCTTCTTCAACTCATTAGTAAACTTGTGAATGAACATGAACTTGTTGTCTGCCCATGCATTGGAAGAGAATTTAAGATCAGTCAAGGTTTGAGGAGTAAGAGTCCTCCACTCTTGGATCAAATACGGTCCAAAGTCATAGAAGGATTCATCGACTTCAATTCCTCTAGTAAGCTCGTCGGCTCTCTTTTGTCTGAATTTTGAGTCTACTCCAATTGTCGGCATGTGAATAGTAAAAGTCTCATTAAGTTTTTCAGACACGATCACAAAGCATCGGTGTTCTTCTGAATACCATTTGATTAGCTCTTGAGGTAATTCAAATCCCTTTAAGTTCATGCTTAGTACTTGAGTTCGATTGATGTGTCCACACGTAGGTTTGTCGCACTTGATGTTCGCCCACAATTTATTTTCCTGGTTCGGAAAAGTTAATTCGTATATTCTAAATAGGATATGGTACCTGTCAATTTCAAGAAAGTCATTGAAGTTTAAAGGCCTCCCAGACTTATTATGGAATTTTGTACATGAGTTAAGGATAAAATTGATCTTATCTCGAACGTCGATTGGATCGTCCTCATCAATGGTCGACCAGTGTCTGATTTCCTTGGTTTTAGCAGATCTTAGTAGGATCTCAGCCTCAGCTGGATAAAAAATTCCCTTAGAAGGAAGAGTCTCCAGCCTTAACATCTTCCAGGTGGAATCACCGGCTGGCGATATTTCTATCTCATTAGCATAATTTGCAACCTTTCCCAAGTTAGGAGGTTCAGGTTTACTTACCTCTTCTTTTTCTTCAACTATTGTGTTTACTCCATGAAGCCTATCCTGTTCATCCAAGAATCTTGCAGCTTCTTCCTCATCTATGATTTCTGACATAATGACGCTTTTTTATCTTATATACAAAAAAGAATCAATGGTTCTAATTATGGTGTCTTTGCTTTAAGAATTTATGAAACGTGAGAATGATGAGGCACGGTGGCTTGCTCTTTCGTAGATTCTCTCAATGGTGTCTACATATACTTCAACTATCTCAAAGTTCTTGGGATTTCTAACCCAACAACGAATGGTTCCATTTGAATAGTTCGGAAGAATCTTAACGATCTTTCCTATCATGACTCTTCCCTTTTCTGAGCCTATTTGAGAGTTAACAATGATTCCTCTGACTCTGTCGCCAGGCCTAAAGAACATACGAAGCTTGCTCATCTCATCATCCAAAGGACTATTTCCAGGATCTCCTTTCACTGACATGTCAGTCAAGGGCACCTGCTTTACTGAGATTCCTGGAGTAAACTGACTCTTGCCTACTGTGAAATTAAAGTCGCCCTTTGTTCCATAGAAAGGTAGACCGTTTGCAAAGTCACGGCGAGCCATTGCTCCAAACATATCTTCGTTTATCTTCTGCATTACCAAGCGATAGGAATGACTCTCTTTTTATATCCAACAATTGTGTAATCTCCTTCTTCTACGACCTCATCACCGTTTACATCACAGAATATGAATTTTTGAAGATATACTTCGATTGTTGTTCTCCAAGGAGCAGTGGTATCTGAAAAATAAGTGATAGGATAGATTGGAGCATCATTATCTAAGTTATCTACTCCCCAGATCTTGATGTAATTTGCTGCTACTCCAGAAAGGTCTACGAATTCTACTTTGAACACTGGTCCTCTGGCGAATCCATGTTGAGTGGTGTCACCGATCTGCCAGTAACCTACTGTTGTTCTTTCAGTTGAAGGTCTTCTTCTATCCGCACTAACAAAGGTTGGTGAGTAATTTTCTCCAGCAATTAGGTTAATCAATTCAGTTCCGCTATTGATCATCATCTTTTAGTTTTTTATATTGCGTTTCCAAATAGCACTAGAGCGCTCACTCTAACTGAGTAGTTAGGATTCGGATTGGACAATTCTATTTTATTTATTAGGTGAGAGGGCTCATTGGATTTAGGATTAGTGAACATTGAGAAGAATGTATACAATGGATAGTCAGTATAATTCAATCCATCAAATGTCTCAATAGTAAGAGTCACATTCTTATCCTGAATCAAGATCTCCTCTGAGTTATTATCCTTTGCTGGATAGGTGACTTTAAGAAGTATCCCTCTAGCATATGCCTTACCGCTTTCCAAGTTAGTAAGAGGAGACATCATCATTAAGTTATTATCAAATAATGTGGTCAACCCACCGTCTGCCATTAGAGTGACTCCAACACAAGAATAGCCGTCTACTGGAAACGCAAAATCATTTAAGCAAAACTCACCATGTACGTCCTTTCCCTCAGCAATGCCAAAACATTTGTTATCAAATAACTGAAGTATTGCTTGGCTGCCGTGTCCTCCACAGCAATCACAAACATCGTTTAAGTTAGGAATCATTGGATTTCGCTTTTTTTTATTTATTTACGAAAATCTGAGTCTTCTCCTAGCCTTTGCGTTTAAGTTGTTAGAATTGGTTGTAGATTTAGTATTTTTAGCATCAGCCGTCTTATTGGAGTCAGCTTTAGTCTCTTCAACTATTTGAGAGTCTTCAACGAGTTCAGGCTCTATTTCTGAAATTGGATCATCTTCTGGCTCAATTACATCATTCGGAGTTTCGTCCAAATCTCCATATTTAATAAAGAAGTGTAGACACGTAAGGGATATTAGAGGTAAAAGTCCTCCTTCCAAAACCGCTAAGAATCTTCTCTGAGAGACAGTGTCTGCCGTATCGAATCCCATTCCATCAAAGAGAGGAAGAGTTAACTCAGCCCAATCCTTGAATTCTTTAGAGCTCACATCGATCTCAGAATAACTAAAGAATATGTTTCCGATGAATTGTATCAAAGTCACGATGATGAACACGAACCAAACGGAGAATCCTTTTACTTTTACTGAGGACGCTGCGATCGCGGACATTGCAGCGATTTCTACAGCAATTGAAAGATATACTGCCCAGCTAATTGGATTCGCCAAGTCATACCACGATACTACGTGAGATATTGAAATGATCGCAACTGATAGTATAGGAACAAGAAAAGCCAATCGAATGATTAGCCTCTTGTTTTCGTTGAACCAATTAGTCATTAGATTCTATCTTATTTTTAATGTCACTAAGACTGCTCTTTCCCTTGTCTAAGTCGTCCTCATAGATTAGATAATTGAACATGGTTCTCTCCATCTCGTCTCTTACTTGTTTAGTTGTAGCGTTCTCTTCCACTCTTGTTTCAAGGGACTTGATTCTTTTTTCTAGAGCTCGAGTGTCTTCTTGAATGTTTGCAATCTTATTAGATGTGCAGCTCTTAGCTAAATAAAGCAATAGAAAGAGGGCAGTACTTAACTTCCAACCTTCCTTCTTTAAAAAATCTGTAAACTTCTTCATAACTCTATTATTTATCTTACTAGTAAATATCCGAGGCTCGCAGTCGCTACAAGAAGGCTTGCCAGGTAAGCAATCGAATATCTTAAGTCCTTTTTACTGTACTTGGAAAAATTGAATCCTATCTGCAAAACGTATCCATAAAAGTCATCGTTCTTTATTCTCTCATATTCTACAGTTATAGAATCCAGGATGCCCTCCTTTGTGAGAAAGTCATTATAGCGATTCATTTTCTCAGAAATAAGTTTTAGCTCTACTGATTCTTGTGAACCCTCCGAATAGAGTAACAGTTCAGGGTTTAAGTCTATTCCCAAATACAAGTTAGCGTCTGAATCAGCTTTGAAACCTATCTGGTCAAGCTTTCCCGCTTCATTGAGCTCAAAGATTATCTTTTTGTAGGTCTTATACTTTGAGAGCTCATTCAAGTTTGCTCTCATCTTCCTGTATGCGAATATTGGAGATAAGTAATTTAGATTCATAACATCGATTTTATTTTTTCGACTAGGTGAGGATTCTTTTGAATCACTGAATTTTTTATGTCAAGTCTTATCTTTCTAAGTTTTGTCTTGACTGTATTTTCGTTGATCTCATAGTCGATTGCGATCTGTCTGACCTTCTTATTCTTGATCATCTTATCGATAGCAATGTTTTTTAGGAGAGGATCCTCTATGAGATAGATCTCATCAACCGTTGTGTTATAGAGATCATCAATGTCGGTGTGAGAGTGGTTCGGATCAAGGAAGTCATCTTCGCGATCGACTTTAGCGTACATAACGTCGATATCATAGTGGCTGTGCTTTTTCTGAAGATGTAGGTAATATAGGGTCTCGTTTCTAGCGATGGTGTAGATCCAAGTGGTAAATCTACCCTTTTCAAAGTCAAACTGTGCTATGTTCTTAAAGATCTTTTTGAGGGTCCACTGTAGTGCCTCCTCAGTATCGATCTCGTTCTTACAGAACTTCCAGATATAATACTTTAATTTTGGATAAATTAGCGTCGCAAGCTCATTACGTTCTCTTTCTGAGTTTTCTTTAGTTAATAAAATTTGCGATATTTCTTGAATTCTTTCATTGATTTTGTTGTTGGTTGACTCGTATTTCATAATTTTAGTTTACTTCCATGTGTTTATTTTTTAGGGCGTTGATTATCTTTAAACATTCAGCGCATTTTTCATACTCTTCGCAGGATTCATAAAAAGTGATCGCGCCTTCTAAACCGGTGATGAACTTGTCCCGAGAAAGGTTGATCGTATATTCTGTTTCGTTTATAGAGATCCTTACAACCGTCACCTCGTTCTTTGTTTTGTCCAAATAGTGTTCCCTAATGGATTTAAACAAGTTGTCGTAAATCTCGATCTGATGGCGTTTGAAGACTTCATCAAGTCCTATGTCGCCTTGAAATTTTAGCATGTTCATAATGTAATATTAAATAATTTGCTCAAACAAATAATACTAAAAAAATTAGTCTTTAAAAAATTTTCCTTTAATATTTTTCATTTTTTGTAAAGCTTCTAGGTCAAAGACGTGTGGAGACCTATTCAGGGCAGTCTCTGCACCCTTTTCAGTGGAGTTCATTCCTCTAAGAGCATCGTAATCATAGAGAGGCTTGCTCTGTCCAGACCTAAAGAGATTAAAGATCTTTTCCTCAACCTCTTTGTGATATTCAGGCGACATCGCTTCATACGTAAGAGTAGCTAGATCCCAGTATTGAGACGAATCAAAGAAAGGAGTTAGATTGACGCTAGTCATTGCCAAGTCATCGTTTCCGTTTTGTCCGCGATAAGTTCCTCCCTTAGATTTACCAAAGGACATGAGCTCCATGATGGTGAGGTAATCCGTAGGTATGATCTTATTGATGGAGATCCAATACTTAAATTTTTCACAATATCTTATTTTATTAGTCGGCCCTAACCTGAGTCCAGGCTTGGGATGCACCGCCATTTCAGTGTGCTTAGTGTGCACCAATTGTGAAGTCCAATAGTCTTCGTTATCCATTAGACGATTGTTGATGATCTCTCCCTTGTGATTCATTTCCAAGACTATTCTGACTTTGTCTGGATTGAATATTCGATACGTGATGTATTCGACTGCTGCAGCGAATTGGTTTATGTCAATCTCGTTCGATCTTAAGTGTCCTATCTGCACCAGTGAGACTGTGTCTAGTTCGCTTCGAATCGCGTCTTTTTTCTTTAATAGCTCCCTTACTGGCATCGCGACCACCTTGTAGATGTTTAGCACTGAGTAATCTCCGCCCACTCCATCTGCAGTATCTATTGAAAACACATAATATGCAGGATCAGTCTTAAAGTCATGAATAGATCTCTTCGCATAGTTTGGGTGTAACGTAAAATAATCGTTTATGTATGCCTGATCCTCTCCCAGCACGAATCGCGAGTTCTCATAATTACATTTGATATTATAGAGCCTCTTTAACTCATTGGAGTTTAATAAGAGCTGATCTGAAGAGAAGAATTGAAGACCGTATTCTTGATTAAAATCTTCAACTGATCCAAGATTAGCAATTACTTTTTGTTTCCATTCCTCGTCTCTACCTGCAATCTGCCACCAATCAACTCTTAGCGGAACGTAGTCGCTCTCACTGGCTATCGCATCTGCCCAAATATCATAGAACTTATTCTTTCCGTTTGGAGTTGAAGTAATGATCGCTTTCGCCTCAGGGTCAGCAGTGATTGTTGGAAGTATTGCCTTATAGAAGTCATTTAGGTTAGACTCGTTAATGTGGGCAAACTCATCCATGTAGAGCAAGTTTACTGAGAGACCGATACCTGACTTTTTAGTAGTTGTTCGGGCAACTACTCTACTGTCGTTATCGAACTTAATGTTTCCGCTATTGATGTGTTTAATTCCTGGTTTCATAAAGAATGGTAATCCATCTAGTCCTATACGAAACTTATCAATAAGTTCTCGAGTCGTGGTAAAATTATCAGCAACAATTAGTGCAGTCTTCTCTGAATGGAATAAGAGGAACCAGAGAATAAAGATCGCAGAGGTCACTGACTTTCCAGTCTGTCTACTTGCCATAAGAATATTGAACTTATTAGCCTTAAATGACTGGAGAATCTCCTCTTGGAAGTCTCTTAGTCCTCCAGCATCCTTTACTAGTTGAATTCCATCACCAGTCTGTATGTTACAGTAATTCCAAGCAAAATATAGAAGATCTAATTTACATTTTTTAAGCTCTTCCCACTCCTCTGGTGTGTATTCAAAGGGCAGGTTTGCCCTCTTTAGATTTATGTCATTGTCTTTGAATGGAGAGTTGTGTAAACCCTTGATATCCATACCATTATCGATCTCTTCTAAGAGCTTGTTTATTCTCTCAGTCGTCCATATCGAGGTGTTAGTATCATCAGATGCACCAGAAAGACCCGACACTCTTCTGGGCGTGAACGCCCCACGACTTGACATAATATCTTTCATGTGATTAAATTATTTCAGTTAAGTCAATAAAATCATCCGGTGCCTCATCGTCCCCAAATTCGATGTTTCTTTCACGCATTAGTTCTGATTTCTTGCTAGGATCCGTTAGTTCTCCAGGGCGGTGTCCATCGCCTTTAGTATTTGCAGGTAAGCTCTTAATCACGTTCTTTGTTCCGACCGTAATAAAGAACTGTCCCTCTTCTGGACTTGATCCAACTATGTCTGATTCAGGATTGACTGACGGTTTTGAATTTAAAGATCGATATGTGTCTTCTAAAAAGAGGACATAGTTTGCCTGCATCTTTGTGATGGATGCCATCTTATCCTGTAACTGTCCCATTACCTCAATCAAACGAGGGTGAGTGTTTCCAGAAGTTATCTCTTCCATCACCTTGATGATGGTGATCTTGATAGTCTTTAGCTGGAAGAAAAGGTTTGAGATATTGATAGTATCTAGCTCCTTTTTGTGTTTAGCATAGTCGTTCTCCTCAAAGACTCCAATATCTACGAAATTCTTAAATAGTGAATCAGTTATCTCACGAGCCTTTTTAGTGAACTGATTGCTCATGTCTTCAAAATCATATGGGCTCTCAGGTCGAGTCTTTTGCGAGATCTCATTATCTACAACCATGTCATCGTGAGTCTCAGTACCTATGCTCTGTAGGAGAGAGCTTATCTCATCCCTTAGGTGGGCACGATTTTCTCGGCTCATGCCGGATTTTTTACCTGCAGACATATTAACGAATTTTAGTTTCGTACTTTTCTAGAGCTGGGTTCGCGTGGATCTTGATCTGTTTTACTGACTCAACCCATTCATAAACGACCTTCTCTACTTGCTCTAAAAAGTAGTCCAACGTCTCGTTTGCACCAAACATCTGGGAGGAAAGAGTCCTCTTAAGAATTTGACCCTTATAATTGAATCCCAAGTTTTTGCGATTCTCTCGTCTTTCGTATATCGGTCGATATATGCTATCTTTTACCATATTAAATCATTTTTTAGGTCTTGCTACAATGTCTTTTATCTGGATGTTTACCGGTCCGAGTGCATCCTCGGTGATTCCAGTAGAGTAAACGTTTCCGTATCTATCGCTAAATCCTCCTCGAATTATTGGAAGTTCCTGAACGTCCACTATTATGTCATTAAACTCGTCGACTCCAACGTCTGGTGCGCTTGGGTTAGCTATTTTTGCAACCTCATTCTTTCGACAGACAATGTTTACAGAGACTGAATCGACTCCGTTCACCTCCTCAATGAGCTTTATTAAGTCACTCTTTGGAATTCTAGTGAGTCGTGTGTTCTGAATGAAATAGTCTCCGAGCCCATTGAGAATGTCTCTCTTGATGATTTCTGTCGAGACGTCATCGAACACGATTATTGAAGTATTGATCACGTATTCGCTAGGAATCGGGTCGACTATTCTAATGTCAGTTGAGATCAGCTTGGATCCAGACTTTTCGATGTATGCAAGAAGCTGATTTTTCTGATAGTCTGTGAGTATGAATCTCTCGATTGCAGCACTAAAATAGTCCTGTGCGGTGCTGAAGGTCTTTCGGATATCAGGGATTAGGAATAGGTTTAGTATTCGGCTATCCACTTCATCGAGATAGACGTTGATTATGGAGAAGAGCTTTAGCTTTCTAAGCACGCTCTCATAGTGATCAACATTGACTAGGGCAAAACTCTTTGATTGTTTTGGCGCGATTAGTCGAGTAAGCTTAGAGTCTTCAGAGTTTGCTCCAAAGAAAGGAGGATTCGTTGTTGTGATCTCTATGTACTTGTTTAGATCGATCTCGTCTCCTAGAATACTAAAACCTGTATCAATGAATTCAAACAGTATCGCAGCCTTGTCTTGAGTCTGAATGTTCCCGTTTGCACCCTCAGTGATAAGATACTCAACATCAATATCGGCTCCACGGGTAGGAATCTTTCCATAACTTCCATTTCCAAAATAGATATCTAATCCGCTGGTGATCCCAGTCTTAGCGATAAATCCTTTTTCTCCCCTAGGCATGTCTAGGATAGAATTATACTTGGTCCATTTTTCACCATTAACATAGACGTTCACTAAGAAGTTATCCATGTAAAAGTTTTGAGGGCTACCTATTGAGAAGCTTTCAATCGGTTCGCCCTTAGCCGTCACTCTCTGGTTTTCAACGATCCCTTGACGAATTCCGATTTTGATCCCGTTATTCGATCCATTGAAGGAGAATTTTATCTCGTCCTGAGGAAGGTCTAACACATAGATGAGTCCATTTCTCTTGCATCTTAGCTTAGTAAGGTTTGGAATGATCACAAGATCAGTGTCAGGTGGCTCCATTCCTGCAATAGTGGATAGGCTAATCTCCCCGACCGCCGAGACTGCTCGGCTTGGGTTATGGCCGGTAAGAGAAGCCAATGAGTAGACTGAGGTCAAGCGTGTCGCTTCATTTATGTTAAGCTCGGTGATGGAGTCCTCAATGTAATAAAATACCAATTGAGTAAGGTTTTCAACCACCAGCAATAACTGTCCAAATGGAGAGGCTGACGTGAATACTGCTTTACTCTGACCGTACTTTAGGGTCAGGTAATTTATGGTGTCTCTTAATATGTCTTCAACAAAAAAACTTAGAGTCTTAAAGATCTTGTAGTTATCTACAACTTTAGCCATTATTCGAATCTATTTATTTTATTTATTCATTTTTTGGCTGGGCTAGCCTATTGATCTAATACTTCGTTGTGTCTAAAAGGATTCGATTAGATAAATAGAATAAAGATTGCTAAGATGTTTAAGTCCCTGGACAAGAAAGACATATATGATAATTCAAGCATTGGGTTCTGCTTTGAGTTCTTTTCTCCGATGAGAAAGATGGACGCTGCAGCAAAGATTGCAAGAGCACTGGGTAAAAAAGTAAAGTGGTTTAGCACAATTGATCCTAAGTTTGAAGCGACTAATGAGACTTTTTCTCTATCACCTACCTATTCGAACGGCTATAAGGAAATGAGACTCTCAACGGGAATGCTTCCTTATCAAGAAGGTCTTCACATGTTCTTAAAGATCTCAAACATCATAGAAGCAGTCGGCTTTACCACAGATAGATGCAGAGTAACGACCAGAATCAAGATAAATGAGACTGCTTTGAGTTTACCGGTAAGAATGGACAAGTTGAATAGGGTGAAATATCTCTTGGGATTGAACGAAAAAAGGCTATTTGAATTATGGCCACAGCCAGAGAATGACCGACGTCTAGTTTATCAGAATCAGATAAATTTCATCAGACCTAAGCGACTCTATGAGACGATCTTTTCTCCAAACGTTGTGAAAAGAGCAAACCTGATGGATCTTAGCATACCAGAATCTGATTTTTTCGGAAATGATTTTTCTGAGATCGGTAGAGGAAAGCTCAAGATCAATTACATAGGAGGAAAGGATTACACTAAAAAGAAGAAAGAAGCGGTTGAGGCAATCAACCTAGTCATAGATCACCTTTATGAGACTCTTAAAAATAACTATGATTACACTAATCAGGAGGACATTCGCATCTCTGGAATAGTGAATGAATTCAAGAGCGCTATTGATTCTACTAGAAATCCTCTTACCTTTAAATCTTCTTACCCAAACATCGGGCTGTATGTTGACCTTAAGTCAGACAAGTATTCAGTAGAGGCAGGGTATCCTCAGATCAGGGAAAAGGTATACCAATTGGTGGTAGGCGGAGGAATCACAGAAGGTCACATAAATTACGATACATACAGGGGCACCATTCAAGTAAAGGGAGCAAAGCTAAAAAGAAGTATTGTCTTGGAGGGAGTGGAATTCTTTGATTGCGAGATCGAAGGAGACATTAAAGGCTGCCTTCTCGATAGATGTATAATTAGAAACTCCAAGCTCACTGAGTGCTCCATCCATTACAGTAACCTAATCAAGTTCTCAAAGGTACTAGACTGTGACTATTTAGGAGAGTCAAATGAGATCATATCTAGCTTCTTGGATAACTCCATAGATAAGCCGATAACTGGCAATCTTAAGGAATGCGTGATAAATAGGGGAAAGCTTTCTCTTTCCTGTAAGATGGACGACTCTACTAAAATTATTCAACCATAAATAAGTATAATGTCTGGTGCTTGTTTTGCAAGATAAATAAACAAAATAAGCTGATACTAGGATGGCCGTCTATAATAATTTAAAGGCGATACGACGATTAACTAATTCAAGTTTAACATCAATCATTGATATAACTAACCTAAATTTTAGGAGTCTTTCTGACGCAAATTTAGAGTTTCTTAATAATATCAGTTACGATGAGACTTTGAATGCCTTCACTCTTTATGAAGGTAACTTTGATTTCGTAAATATCACCGACACACTTAGTCTAAAATTGGACGGGATTCCGACCTTTACTATCGACTCTTTGGGTAGGGCTGAGGGCCAAGAGCTCTTGGTTAAAGTTGCCGAGACTAAGAGATTACGACTGACTGATTTTCCTGACTGGCCGACTGTCGGCGTTCCTGGTGAGATAATTTACACAGGCATTCAAAACCAAAGACCCGAATTTGGCGAAGATTTTATCGGTTACTTACAAGGAAGAGGCTGGGTGAGCTTGACTGATAGTCAAGGCACTGGCTATCTTATTCTTACTTTATTAGAAGGAAGTCCACCAGTTCCTCCGTGTCCTGGTGCAAATAAAGCGACGATATGGGTAGGACCTCCAGGATACGCCACTAACTCAGTCCCTACAAGTCAAACTATTTATTTCACTGATGAGAACTGTGATGTCTATGACTTGATGTCTGGAGGAGGCGGCGGTTCAGGTAGCTGCGGATATTTCACGATCGACAACTTTACAGCGAACGTACCTCAAACGATCAACCATAACTTAGGTACACAAAACGTGCAGGTTCAGACGATAAGAACTGACACTGGAGAATTAGTTGATGCCTTTGTAAATAACTACCTTAGCAACAGCGTAGACATCACCTTTTCCCAGACTATTGCTGCTGTTCGAGTTGTTGTGATTAGTGCAGAATGTGGAGGAGGCGGCGGAGCGGTTGAGGTTCTTCAAGACGGTACACAAGTAGTCGCGGCAGCGACCGCGATAAACATAGTCGGTCTTGGAATAGAGGCAACTACTTCTACTCCAGGTCAAGCAGACATCTCAATAAAACAGGGAAATAAGAAATACATTGCTCCTAGTGAGACTTTGACAATTGATGCAGATTATCAGTACATGATCTATGGAAACTTTACGGTTGAAGGAGTAGTCGACAATAGTGGAGAGGTTGTGATCATGAACGGAACTCTTAGTATACTCCCAGGAGGACAGTTCAATAACTTGGGTCTAGGGACGTTAACGATCGTTAACCTTGCGACTGGAGATTCATTCTTAGGAGCAGTAAAACAATTTACGTCCACTGCATTGGTACCAGTCAACATTTCTCACAACTTAGGTACTTCCAACTTTGTGTTTAATGCATACGATAGCGGAAGCCTTATCGATATCGATTACACGATAATTGACAGTAATACCATTCAAGTGACGACTACTGGAAACGTTAGTGCTGGAGTGATGATATTCCAGGCAAAAATATAATTAAGTAAATGGCATCAA
>Ga0315907_10001185_pt1 | contig 35907 bp, 25 predicted proteins | sample LakEriMetagenome_3_FD_203525 | JGI IMG/M metagenome (GOLD analysis project Ga0315907, IMG submission 203525) | Freshwater fungal communities from buoy surface, Lake Erie, Ohio, United States - Buoy 12 MA123 | ecosystem: Environmental > Aquatic > Freshwater > Lake > Lake biofilm | place: USA...
GCGTCGGGATCGTCAGCCAACCCGATTGGCAATCGTGCAACGATTGGCAACGGTTTGGAAGGCCCCGCCTGTTCTTTGCGATCAGCGCCGGGAACATGGACAGCATGATCAACCATTACACGGCCAATCGCAAAGTTCGCAACGACGACGCTTACTCCCCGGGCGGTCGAATCGGGCTTCGGCCCGACCGCGCAACGTTGGCCTACTGCCAGCGGGCTAGGCAAGCCTACAAAGGCGTGCCGATCATCGCCGGGGGGGTCGAAGCCTCCCTGCGACGACTTGCACACTACGACTATTGGAGCGATAAGGTTCGGCGCAGCATCTTGTTAGATGCCAAAGCCGACTTGGTCGCATTCGGGATGGGGGAAAATTCCATCGTCGAGATGGCTCGAAGACTCGAAGAAGGCCAAAGTGTCAAGGATCTGCGGGACATGCGAGGCGTCGCCTATGCCCTAGGCGCCTCCGAGACGATCCCCCAGGATGCTCTGGAACTGCCATCCTACGAAGCCGTCTCGAGCGACAAAGTCGCTTTTTCGATCGCCACAAGGATGATCCACAACGAGACCAACCCGCTCAACGCAAAACGCTTGGTCCAGCGCCATGGAACCCAAGCGATCGTCTGCAACATTCCTGGATTGCCCATCAGCCAAGAAGCGATGGATCGAATCTTCGGATTGCCCTACACACGACGGGCCCACCCGAGCTACACCGAGCCGATTCCTGCATTCAACATGATCAAGAATTCGGTGACGATCATGCGAGGGTGCTTTGGTGGCTGCACTTTTTGCTCGATCACCGCCCACCAAGGTCGGATCATCCAGTCGCGCTCTAAAGAATCGGTGCTCAACGAAATCCGCCAAATGTCCCAAGACAAGGATTTCAAAGGTATCGTCAGCGACATCGGAGGCCCCACGGCCAACATGTACCACATGCGCTGCACCCGACCGGAGGTCGAATCGGTCTGCCGACGACAGTCCTGCGTCCATCCCAAAATCTGTAAGCTCCTCGGGGTCGATCATCAACCGGTCATCGAGCTGATGCGGGAGGCTCGTGAATTGCCCGGTATCAAGAAGGTACTCGTCGCCAGCGGGATCCGAATGGATTTGGCACGAAGTTCCCCTGAGTACATCCGCGAATTGACCGAACATCACGTCGGTGGGCATCTCAAGGTAGCCCCAGAGCATGTCGATCCCGACGTTCTTTACAAGATGCGCAAACCCTCCAACGATGACTTTGAATTCTTCACCGAGCGGTTCAAAGAGGCATCGGCACAAGCCGGCAAAAAGCAATTCCTGATCCCTTATTTCATCGCCTCGCACCCAGGCAGCTCCATCGAATCGATGATCGAATTGGCCTTGTTCCTCAAACGCAACGGATACAAGCCCGATCAAGTACAGGACTTCATCCCAGCCCCGTTGGATGTCGCAACGAGCATGTACTACACCGGATTGGATCCGTTCAGCCTCAAAGAGGTCTACATCGCCAGGGCCTTGAAGGACCGCAAATCCCAACGGGCCTTGATGCAATTCTTCAAACCCGAAAACTACTTCGAGGTCCGGGATGCTCTCCGCGAAGTCGGACGCAGCGACCTGATCGGTGATGGTTGCGATTGCCTGATCCCATCGAAAGCTCCCAAGGAAGCGATCGAAAAAAGACGCTCAGACGCCAACGCTCGATTCCGAGGCGAGTACGTCCATACGATCCCCAATCCCTCGAACTCCAAGTCTCCCGATCCGACCCAACAACGGCCGCAGCAGGGTGCGACCCCCGAGGCCCAACGAGCAGCCAATCCGCAACGAAAAGGATCCAAAAAACAGCAGCGACCCGGGCCGGGCCCGCGTTCTGAGACCGGCAAGGGAAAAGCACCCGGTGTAGGCTATCGGCCAGGTCGGCGAGTCCCCTAGGGCCGTTTCGGCGGAAAATGCCGTCAGGCTTGACCTCGGAGTTCCGTTTTGAGCCCAGAAAGTTCCGAGTTCTGCTTTTATCGGTGCTATTTTGGATACAATAGAAACGCGGATCCGACGGGACTGATTTCATTCTCCCGTTGTTCGAACCCAGCGGCACTCTTCGACAATCCAGAAGGCACCCTCGTCATGCGAATACTCCGTCCAAAAAACGCGCGATCTGGTTGGTTAGTGACCCATACACTAGCTTGGACCTGCCTAGCTACCCCAGCCTTGATCACCCCTTGGGTCGGCCAGAGAGCCTATTGCCAAGAAGCCCCAGCAGCGACCTACCGTACGAAGACTCTCGATGCGGCACTTTGCAACGACGCGAAGCTCAAAGAGAAGAACGAGAAACTCAAGCCAGAGTCGTTCGACATCGCCGGGATCGAAGCCTACTACCAAAACTGCCTTTTCGCGCGTCTTGCACAGCCCAGTGCCGAGTCGATGAACCGAGCCCGAATTGATATACTCGCTGACATCGACTTGATCGAACGCCGAGCTAAGCAATCTCCTGAGATGCTCGCCGAGTACAACCGCATGCTCATGCGGCAAATCAAAGAGATCCTTTCAAAGGACAACGAAGGCAAATCCTATCACCCGTCTGCCCGCGTCGTCGCGGCCGTCATCGCCGGACGTGTCAACCGACAACCGGCCTCCAACACCTCTGGTGGCCAAGGGGACCCTACAGCTACGAAACTGATGATCGATCTGCTCGATCCCAAAGAAGCTGAGAATGATGGCATGATCGCCACATCCCTGTCCTACCTGCCCAGGCACTGGATCTACCCAGGCCTCGATGCGACCGGCTTGGAACGAGCCCAGAACCAATTCTTGACCAACCTGCAAGCCTTTCTAACGAGCCAAAAACCAGGTGCAAGAGGCAAAAAAGAAGACGAGTACCTCAAAGAACTCATGATCGAAAACCTTACGCTCATCGCGGGCGGAAAAGCAGAAGCGGCCAAGCAAGCCAATTCAATGCTCGCTGGGATCATCTTGCCCATTCTCAGAGAGCCAAAGAAATACTCCGAGTGGCTCGTCGAGAAGGCGATGTGGAGTTTCGGCCAAGTCAAATTCGCAGATCTCAAGCCAGAGGATGTCCAAGCTCTCCAAAAAGGGTCCCTGGAATTCGTCAAATCAAGCATCGAGGCTTGGTCAAAACGTTGCGATCAGACCCAAGCAGCCTCGCCTGGAGGATTCGGAGGTATGGCCGGGGGGGGACCAGGCGGACTCGGTGGCCCTGGTGGACCAGGCGGACTCGGCGGCCCCGGTGGACCCGGCGGTGCTGGTGGACTCGGTGGACCTGGAAGCGAAGGGGAGAGCGGACCCGGAGGCGGTCCTGCTGGGGGTCCGGCCGGAGGACCAGGATTCGGAGGAGCTACCAGACCCAGGAATCCCTTCGATGATCAACCCAAAGAAGTCCGAAACGCCCGAAGATTGCTTCAGCAAAGACTCGAACGCTCCCACTACGGCTTGACCGGAACAGGCCGAAAGCCTCCCCCAGGTAACCCGCCAGTAGACCCTAAAGGACTCATCGCCCTAGTCGACGAACCCAGCAAAGAAAAGCTCTCCGATGTCGTCAAACGCATCGAAGCCCTTCAAGACGAACTCAACAAAGAGACCCTTACGAGCATCGATGGGATCCGATCCAGCACCAGACGCCCCATTTTTGACCTCAAGCAAGCCATCGCTGCGATCATCGGTGAGGACAATGCCAAGACAGATTCTCCAATTGAGGGATCCGGAAAAGACCCCTTGGATGATGGCTTCGGCGGCTCAGGTGGAAACTGAGCCAACCCATGGCTTCCCCTGAGGAAGATCCAGACAAGACCGAGATTCGTAACGACCGCGGGGCGATGAACCCCGAGTCGCCAGACGAAGTCCCAACGGTACCCCAAGTCCCACAAGGAACCGACCTCCAAGCGTTGGTCGGATCGTCGTTGGACCATTACCAAATCGAGTCGCTCGTAGGCCAAGGAGGTATGGGGGCTGTATTCCGCGCGACGGACCAACGACTCGACCGCCTAGTGGCTGTCAAAGTCGTACCCATTCTTCATCGCAAAGCCGACGCGATGCGTCGCTTTCGCATCGAAGCCCAAAGCGCGGCAAAACTCGACCACCCCAATATCGCCCGAGTCTACAACGTCGGCGAAACCCAACTGTGGAATTACATCGTCTTCGAGTTCATCGAAGGGATCAACCTACGACAACTCATCTTGGAACAAGGCCCCTTGAGTGTCGATGATGCGACTTACTTCACCTGCCAAGTCGCCGAAGCGCTGCAGCATGCGAGCGAACGCGGTGTCGTTCACCGGGATATCAAGCCCTCGAATATTTTGCTCGCGACCGATGGCAAAGCCAAAATCGTCGATATGGGGTTGGCTCGCACCACCGCACTAGACCGTTCCCAAGGGGATCAAACCGCAAGTGGTACCACCCTCGGTACCTTTGACTACATCTCACCCGAGCAAGCCCACGATCCACGGGAGGCCGATGTCCGAAGCGATATCTACTCACTGGGCTGCACCCTTTACTTTTTACTCACCGGCCAACCGCCGTTTCCCGATGGCACCGCGCTGCAGAAACTCCTCATGCACGGCACCAAGATGCCTGAGGACCCAAGATTGTTTCGCGACGATCTGAGCGATCCGCTCATCGCGATCCTTAAAAAAATGATGGCCAAAAAGCCACGCGATCGCTATCAATCCCCTGAGGATCTGGCCAGTGATCTACGCATGCTCGCCAAACTCGATAACCTAGCCTGGAGTTCGGATCTGGCCGAATTCGCAATGGCTCATCGACCCTCGAGACGCTCATGGCTCGAAGCCCTCCTGCCATCGCTCCTGTGCTTGACCCTCATCGGCGCCGTCACACTCTGGCTCTGGAATGCAAACCAAGTCGACGCAGTGTTTCCAATCCCAAAAGTGGAAATCGCCAGCGTTTCGATCGATGCGGGCGATCCAAACACTCTGACAAAGCCCTCGGACAACAATCCAAAAATCGATCCTCCTATCGCGCCACAAAAACCACAGCCCGAATCGCCCCCTGAAAAGCAGCCCCAAGCCGTTCCATCTCTTCAAGCCAATGCGAATTTCACCGAGCTTCTCGTAGGGGACAACCTCGATGATTTAGAGATTCCTCAGAGCCTGTTGACAGACGAAAAGCCCAGGATCTTCAAGTCCCTCGATGATGCGTTGGCACAGGCCGCAAATCTCTCGACGGATTGTAGAATCTGGATCGCCCAGGATTGCAACCTGCAGAAACGCTGGCGCCCCACAGGGGTCGAACGCCCAGGGGTAGAACCGACAAGATCGATCGCCATTAGATCCATTCGAGACAAACGCTATTCGATTCGAATCGATGATTCGGCAGTATCGGGACGAACCGGAGAATACTCCTGTTGCTTTGAACTCGACGGTGGTCAATTGAGTTTTTCCGATGTCGATATCCTCTGGAATCTTCCCGCTTCAAGCTCTACCCCTAAAGCCCTCGTCGCGGCTCGACCGGGAAGCCGTTTTGCGATGGAAAACGCAACCCTTACCATCAGCGGACCATCGGCCAGCAATCTGCCGAGTCTCTTGGCTATCGATGCTCAGAACCGCGATGCGCCTGCCGGGGCTAGCAACCTGAATGCCCCGCGATTCTCCGACCTGCGCATCGAACAATGCTCTGTGCGAGGCGACTGCGATCTTGTCCAAGCCGACCCGACAGATCGCCTGGAAATCCGCATTCGGGATTCATGGTTTGCAATCTCCGGCTCGATGGTCGTGAGCCAAGCTCTTCGGACCATCCAACGTTCCCCCCGAATCCGTGTCGAAATCGCCGATTCGACTTGCATCAGCCTCAAGCCATGGCTGAGGATTCAAATGTCCAACACCAATCCCTATCCAGTAGCCGTGGTGCGAGTTGCCAACCAATGCATCTTTGCGGGTGCCAAATCGCTCGTCGAGTGGGATGCGACCGACTGCACCGACTGGGTGTTTGCCAGCCAAGTCAAGAAGTTAGATGATTTAGGCCGCTGGGTCGACTTTCGCGGGCTCGACAATGCCTACGACGGCGGCTCAATCGAGGAATTGATCCGCGTTCAGATGTCGATGTCCAGCGAAGAATTGCAGATCGATACCGACTCAAACCTTCTTCGAAACGAACTGGGGATGGAGGTCTTGGGAGTCTGGCAACAGAAGCCGGCTTGGGACCCATTGAACATGCATCAATCGACTCCGATCGCTATCCCCCTAGGCACCCTGGGATTTGACATCGGAGCTCCCTTGGGAAGACTACCTGAGTTTCCAAATCGCTAAGCATTACCGAGCCCCGGTCAGCTCGATGGCTGCAAATCCTGGCCCCGACGGCAACTATGTAAGCCTACCGTCGGGCTTGCCCGGCGGAGGCGTAACTCGCAGCTACCGGTCAATGCCATTGGTTCGTTCATCCATAGGCTTTTGCGACCGGCCCGAGCTCTTGGCCAAGTGCAGGTTCGCTATAAGCACTCGGCTTTGGTAGCGGAACACGAGTCTCGGGATCAAACCCCAGCATCTGCTCATCGGTGAAACTGACTGCAACGTAGAGTCTGTACAACAGGGGGACCATGATCAGGACCAGTAATGTCGACCCGATGAGTCCGAATGCCAAACTCGTCGCCATCGGAATCAAGGCTTGAGCCTGAAACGACTTTTCTAAAAGCATCGGCAGAAGTCCTGCGACCGTTGTGACGCTCGTCAAAAACACAGCCCGCAAGCGACGCGATCCAGCGTTGATGATCGCATCGACTGGCCTCATCCCTTTCTCGATGCATTGGTTGATAAAGTCGACCAAGACGATCGAATCGTTGACGACCACCCCAGCGAGTGTCACCATCCCGAACATGCTAAACAGGGTCAATGGCAAGCCCATCAAAGCATGCCCAAAGATCGCTCCTACCATTCCAAATGGGACGATCGATAGAACGATCCAAGGCTGCAGGTAGGATCGAAACTCAAAGACCAAAAGCAGGTACATCGCCGCCATCGCTACGGTGAAACCAATCGCCAATGAATTGAAGGATTCGCGTGTCTCTTCCTGCTGGCCTTCCCATCGGAACCGTAAATCTGGGTACTTCGTTTTGAATTCTTGCTCAAGCGTCTTCCTCAGGTCCCCTGCAATCGTCGTCGCATTGGCCTTGGTCGTATCGAGCTCCGAGGAGATGGTGATCGATCGCATTTGGTCCAGACGATTGATCTCGGAGTAGCCCTGCGTGACCTTGATCTCAGCAAGTTCGGAAATGGGCCTTTCGATCCCATCTGGTCCCCGCACTCGTAAATCTTGGAAGTCCGCCAGAGAACGGCGCTCCTCACTAGGGTGGCGAACCATCAACTTCACCTCGTGCCGGTCGCGTTGGAGCCTCATCACCTCCGCGCCGTAGTAGGCGCTTCGGATCGATTCACTCAAATCGTCTTGGCGTATACCGATCGCCTTGGCCCGATCCTTGATCGTGAATTGAAACTCGGTCTTTCCCGGATTCGAATCGTCACGAATGTCGTAAACACCATCGTAGGTCGCTAGCTTGGCCTTGGCCTCCTCGACAGCCGCCTCGAGTTGAGCAACTCCGTCGCGAGGAGCTAATATTTTAAATTCCAAAGGCTTTCCTCCTGGCCCAATGTTGGCGGCCTGGAACGTCACACGTTCGGCTCCTGGAAATTGCCCCGCCTTCTCTCTCCACCATCGTATGATTTGCTCACTCGTGACGTTGCGCACGGTCGCATCGTGGATCTCTGCAGTGACTTGTGCGACGTGCGAACCAGACTTTCGGTCACCTGCCCCCTGATTCCCTTGCTCGGCCGAGCCGACTCGCAAAAACGTCAGCTTCACCGGACCGCGTGGAGAGGACGGATCGCTCGGAGGAGGGGTCTTGGTCGTCCCATCCTTACGCTCTTGGTCGTCGATCTCTTGACTCATTTCACGAAGTGCCAGTTCCATCCGCTTTGCAGCAGCCATGGTGATGTTCGCCGGCGTTCCATCCGGATAGATGACCTGGCCGATGATCGTCTTGCCGTCGAGATCCGGGAAGAACTCGAAGGGAACTTTGCCCGACCGGACCATGCCGACGGCAAGGGCAACGAGGGAAAATCCTAAAGCCAACGGCAGAAGCGGATTTTGTAAAAAAGTCCTCAGTACCCGCCCGTAGAATTGTTCGCCAAACCAATCGAGGATCGAATTGTTGAATTTCGAGATTCGATCGAAGAATCGCTCGATGGGCAGGATCGGAAGCATCAGATAGTATTGCAGCTTCTCGAGCATGCTCTTGGGGGCATGCGATTCGTGAGACAGGTGTCCTGGCAGGGCGACCGAGGCCTCCACAAGCGAGATCAGCAGCATCAATACGATCGCTACGGGCATGACCGCGATGAACTTGCCCATCACCCCCGAGACATAAAACAATGGAACAAATGCGATGATCGTCGTCGCGATGCTCGAAAAGACGCTCGGTAAAACCTCGGAAGCTCCGTCGATGGCAGCCTGAATATTCGATTTGCCCATCCCACGGTGTGCATAGATGTTCTCGCCGATAACAATCCCGTCGTCGACCACAATTCCGACAGCCATCAGAAAGGCGAACATGGTCAGCATGTTGAGCGTTTCGCCAAATGCATACAGTCCGATCGCAGCACCGAGCACGCTGATGGGGATCCCCATGGCCACCCAAAACGCCAACCTCAGATTCAGAAACATCGCCAGCAATAAAAAGACGACAACGCCACCCTGGATTCCGTTCTCTCGCAGCATTCGGATGCGGTCTCGCACATCGATGCTCTCGTCCCCCCAGGCAATCAAGGAATACCCCTCAGGCACAGGTATCTTTGCGACGGCCTCTTGGACCTCATCGGAAATGCTGAGCAAATCCTCGGTGCTGGTACGCTCGATGCTGATCGTCAGAGCAGGCCGTCCATTGATCTCATTGAGCGCAGCGACATCGTCGAATTCGTCGCGGACCTTGGAAATATCGCCGACCGTCAGGATCACCCCGTTGGGTTGGGTGACCAAAGGCAACTTGGCGATGTCCTCGCCCAGATCGCGCTTGTTCTTGCCTCGCAAAAGGATCTCTTGGCCTTCGCTGCGGATCTGACCGCTGGGCAACTCCATGTTCTCTTTGCGGATGATGCTGGCGACTTGACCTAAGGTCAGTCCGTATTTCCTGAGGTTATCCTCGCTGATCTCCACATCGATCTGATAAGGCTTAACGTTGACGACCTGGGCTTGGGAAACGTTCGGCAATTCGATCAATCGATCGCGGACGTCCTCGGCAAAGTTCCGAAGCTTCAGCTCACTTTGCTCGTCGCGATGATTCGGACCGAGCACTGCAACGCGAATCGCAGGGGTTCGAAACGTGATCTGCTCGACCGTGGCTTTCTCGCTGCGTTCAGGAAAGAACACCGAAATCCGATCGACCGCTGAACGGACCTCCGAGAGCACTCGCTGCACATCTTTGACACTTGGCTCGAGTTGGATCAGGGTAAAGCCGCTCCCCTCGCGACAAATACTCGTGAGTTTCTTGATCCCTGCGAGGGACTGTACCGACTCCTCGATTTTTTGGCAGATTCCACTTTCGACTTCGTCGGGAGTGGCGCCCGGATAAGGGACAGTGACCAGGACGACCTCGAGCTGGAACTCGGGAAACGTCTCACGACGCATCCCAAAGAAACTCGCCAATCCGCCGATCATGATCGCGACGATCAAGAAGTTGATCCCGGCCATATGCTTTACAGCCCAGCGAACAATTCCGTTCATAAAAGAACTCCTTTTTTACTCTTGGGTAATCGTCTGCTTGGCGGTCCGCACTTTGTCCGATCCATCGCCGATGAGATTGGCAAGCGGAGAGGTCACAATCATCGTTCCGGGTTGAAGCCCCTCTCCGGCTTCGGCAATCCAATACTCTCCATCTGCCAAATGGGGTACCCTCAAAATCCGAATCGTTTTGATCCCTTGGAGGACTTTGACTTTCCCTATTACCCAGTCGTCGGGGTTCGAGAGGTTTAAGTCAGGAAGGACCGTTTTCTCGGCACCCTGGGATTGGGCATCGCTTTGCGCCTGTGGCTCAAAGGCCCAGAGTTGTCCACCGGGTTTGAGCCCAAGTTTGGGAATCAGAATCAACGATTGCTTGGGCTTGGTCTGGATCTTCACATCGACGAACATGCCCCGGACCAACGCGGGCAAACCTCCGTTGCCTTCCTCGGTGATCGGGACTCCGTTGCGCCGAACGTCTCGTGGGTTGTCGACGGTTATGCGAACCGGAACAGTGCGGCTCTGCGTATCGAGCCCAATCCCCTCGTAGCGACTGAGTTTCCCGTTCCATTGATAAACCACATCGCTTCGTCCAGCGACCTGATAAGAGATCTGCACAGGGGTCGGAGGCAATTCATAACTTGAGGATCGAAGTACCTTAGACGACGGATCCTTGAGGCCTCCCTCGGAGAGTTGATCTAGGATCAAGAGAAGTTGATCGGTGCGGAGGTTGCAACTGACTTCGACCTGCTCGGTGTCTTCGATGACGCAAAGCTTGTCCCCCCGCTGCACATACGAATCTTCTTGGACAGATTCGCTGACAATCACACCCGAGATCGGCGATTTGATCTCGGAGCGTTCGAAATTGACATTGGCTTGGGCCAATTGGGTATCGGCCAATCGTTCGGCAAGTTCGATTCGGGCTCTTCGGGTCTGAAGCAACTGCCACTGATTCTGAAACGTGACGACTTGGTTGGCGCTGAGAATTCTCTGCCTTCTAGCTTGGTCTCGCTCGGTTTCGCTAGCGAAGCCTTCAGGTAAAGACGCCAGCCTTGAGAGCTCCTTTTCCTGTAGAGCAAGTTCCTCCTCGGCCAATACCAAAGAACGCTTGATATTGGCGATCTCCTGATCGAGTTCTCGCTGCTGAGCGTACTCGGTTTCCTTCAAAGCCGTGATGCGTTCGATCTCAAGCTCGTAATCCTTGGGATTGAGCTTAAGCAGAGGCTCACCTCGGTTGACGTAGCGGCCGATTCGGCACTTGTCGCTTTTGAAAACCACCCGTCCTGGAACTTCGGCTCCGATGGTGACCTGTCGGAATGGTACTACCGTTCCAGAAAGCTCGACATCGAGGGTTTCAATTCCCTCGAATCGCTCTAACTTATCGACGTTGACCATCGGCATTCGGGTCAAAACAACTCGGGGATCCGAAAGGTCGTTTGCAACCTGCTTGGGTGCCTGCTGGCCTAACCCGAGGTAGACCGCAACTCCCGCCGATGCGATCGCGATCGGGATTAACCAGCCCAGAAACAGTTTGGAGAAGGTGTTTTTTTTCGAGACGGTTTTTGATTCGGTCATGGAGAAGTGCGTCTAGGTGAGTCGTCCATCGATAGACTCACCATAGTAGTAAGAAGCTACGTTTTTTACAGGTCTTAATTTTCTCAGTGAAATAATGCCAAGACGCACGAAGCAGAGCCCCGTGCGTCTTGAGTTTTTGATGTCACATCGTAGCGTCGAACCGTCAAAATCGTTACGATCGCTAGGTTTAGATCGGTTAAGAACCAAAGATTTACAGTTCGTAACCTGCTCGGTACGGGGGCTTGATCATGGAGTCGAACTCGCTGGTCCCCTTGACCTTGAGGTTCTCAGCGTCCCACTCAAGCTTGGCGCTGGTGACCTGCTGCCCCTCTTGCTTGGCTCGGCCTGCGGCCCAAACGGCAAGGTTGCCAAGGAGGATGACTTCGGTCATCTTGCCGGCGTAGTTGGCGAAGTTCGACCAAGTCGGTTTGCCGGTCTTGATGGCGATCGCAAATTCCTTGAAGTGTCCAGGGCTGCGTTCGAAGTCGACTTCTTTGTCTTCAACACCGGTAAAGAGGCACTCGGCGCCGTAGTCGTTCGGCGAGTACATCTTGCCCTTGTCACCGATGATCAGCAAACCACTATCGCTTCGCTTGCGGCCCTCGAGCATCTCTGGATCGACCTTGTTTCCACCGTCGTACCAAATCATGTTGATGGCAGGTCGGTTCTTGGTAGGAGCAAATTCGAAATTGATTTTCGAAGATCCTGGGAACGTCTCCCCGTTGTGGCCCGTCGTGGTCGCTTGAACGCTGACGGGATTGACCAAGTCGCAGCCTGCGAAGGCGACGTTGAGGGTATGGCAAGCCATATCGCCCAGTGCACCGGTTCCGAAGGCCCAGAATCCACGCCACTTGAATGGGTGGTATGCGGCGTTGTAAGGACGCATCTCGACGGGTCCGATGAATTCGTCCCAATGGATTTCCTTGGGTACCGGTTGCTCTTCGGGACGTGGGATGCCTTGGGGCCACACGGGACGGTTGGTCCAAATGTGGATTTCTTTGACATTGCCTAGAATCCCTGCCTTGAGTTTGGCCGCAGCGCTTCGGAGCCCTGGGCTCTCGGAGCCTTGGTTCCCCATCTGCGTAGCTGCCTTGGAGCTGGCTGCGAGTTCGGCGATTTTGCGAGCTTCCCAAATCGTCCTGGTCAATGGCTTTTGGGTGTAACAAGCCTTACCCATCTTCAACGCCATTCCTGTGGCTACTGCGTGGGTATGGTCCGGTGTGCTGACGGTCACCGCGTCGATGTCCTTGCCGACCTTATCAAACATCTTGCGGAAGTCATTGAAGGTCTGTGCATCTTCAAAGTCTTCGTCCTTCTTTCGACCGTTGAGGGTGTTGTCGTCGACATCGCAGATCGCGACGATCTTTCCGTTGTTGGCAGCATCCTTCGAATCGCTGGAGCCCTTGCCCCCGACTCCGATGCATGCGAAGCGAATCTCTTCGATTGCGGAACGACTTTCCTTAGGGGCAATTCCTCCAGCTACCCAATATCCAGCCGTGACGGCCGTTGTGGATTGGAGGAAGCGGCGACGATTTTTATGGCTCATGGCTACTCTGCAGAAAACAAAAAGAGAGGTGGTAAAAGGCTTGGCGGACAGGAGTCCGACCTACCGACTGAATCTAAAAGGTAACCGAAGCCACAGCGGATTTCAAACCGTGCCCTCAAGAGTGCCAGTTGAATGGCTTGGAACCGTCGTGACGATTTTTTGGTTCCGAGGGACTTCCCCAGTTTTTTCCAGAGAAATCCTCCGCCGGATGCCTAATTCCAGGCCCCAGCCGGGCCGATGAAACCTGTGAAGAATTACCAAGAAAGATCGCATCCCAACTTTTTTAACCGAAGGTGCCCGACGTGAACATGTTCCTCCGACCGGCTAGCTTGTACCGTGCCTTCTTCTGCGCCGTCGGGCTCGTGATGATCATCGTCGGCCTGGAATGCTTGATGATCGAAAGTGCGATGTTCGCACCAGGTATCTTCGAAGATGCGAAGTTCGCCCCCCAGCAAAATACCTGGATGAACTCCCAGCCGATGGTGCCTCAAGGAAAAATCTTCCAACCCAAGGACTGGTTTCCGTGGTCCTTGCTCGCCGTCGGAAGCATCGTGGCGATCTACTCTCAAGCTGTTCGAGGTCCAAAGGCCATCTAGGCGGATTTCCAGACTCCGTGCCGATACTGGATCCACTTGCTCAGGGCGATCATCGATACCTCCGCGATGATCGAGGTAATTCGTACCACGACGGTCGCTATCAATGCGATGGGCTCGGGCACGATCGACAAAAGAATCCAAATCGAAGCCAACTCCCTGGCCAAGGCACCTCCGGGCAACATCGACAAAAAGCCAGCAAGCGCCCCGAGACTCATGCTCGCAATGCATACGAGCCAACTGTGCCAGACCGTGAGCCCTATCACGGACTCAGCGTGCAATCCCCCAAGCGATTGAAGCACGAACCAAAGCGATGTTCCCTGAAAGAGCCAGCCAAGCAGGCTCCAGGCAACCGTGCGACCCATCAACGGACCATCGATCGCTTGGACCACCGATGCGCTCATGCTTCCAATCCGACTCCTTGCGATCCGACCGACGATCCAGCGAAACGGACGCGGCCAGAGCACCAGGAACGCCATGGGGATCCCGGCCAGAGCCGAAAGCTGCATCCATCGCGGGACTGCCATCGACTGAATGAGCACCGCCCCGAGGATTGCACCTGTAGCGATACACGTGAGCGTCTCGATGAAGACACTGACAATCGCAGGTCGTACCATCACACCGTGGCGATGAAGCTCCCCTACCCTGAGGATTACCGCCATCGCCTTGCCAGGAACATACTTGCCAAAATGCCCCAGGAAATAAGCATACATAGAGTTCGCCCAGTGCACGCTCTGGCCAAAGTCCCTGAGGATCGATTGCCATGCAAGGCACGGAGGTATCAGCGCCAGGGCCCCAAAAACAACGCTCAATACCCAATAGCTCCAACGGACCGATTTCCAATCGAGCGGAACTTCGCTCTTGGACAACTCCAAACCCGCCCGACGGATCGCTAAGCCAAAGAAAAATAAAGCGAGCGTTAAAATAACCAATCGTAGAGCCAAAGATGCCCAAACACGCCTTGAGCGAACCCTATCGACAAGCACCGGTACCTGTGCCCCGGGAACTTTTGCCCCCGGTACCTTTGGCTCTATAGGTTGATGCAAAATAGCCCGGCCTGTGTTAGACTTGAAACGGTAAAGCCCCGTAACGGAAACATTATCTTAGATTCGCTCTCCATGGCTCGCTACATCTCTTTTGCTGTTCTCCTAGCGATCCTGACCTTGATCGGGATCCTGTTCTACAAAGTGATGATCGGGTTCTTTGTACCCGTCTTCATCGCCGTGGTACTGGTCGTCGTTTTTCAACCGCTGCATCGATGGGTGCTCAAGAAAACCAAAGGACGCACTCATCTGGCCGCTTCGCTCACGACCCTCCTGATCGTCGGTAGCGTCCTGCTGCCAGCCGGTCTTATCGTAGGACTCGCTGGTGTCCAAGGATTCAAACTCCTCGGGGAGTTCAACGAATCGAACGTGCGGCTCGGATTGAGCCGACTGCGATCCAACAAATTCATCAATCTGGAATCTCCCGCCGCTGTTCAATTCCGTTCGATCGATGCAAAGCTCGCCGAAATCAAAAAGGTCGTCGCCGAATCGACCAGCTACGCCGAAGTCACCGACCCCCAAGGCCGCATGGCCGGTGATATCGCCGACGTCCGAAGCCGACTGAAGGAAATCCCAGACGCGATTCTCGAACACTCCAAAGACAAAGCCGTCAACGTCTCGAAACTCAACTCGGTCAATAAAGCCAACAAGAATAATGGCAACAAGAATAACGGCAACGCTCCACTCGAGGTCCAGGTCCGACAGAAAATCGAAGCCTACCTGCAATCTACCTTCGAGCAAATCCGCCTACTGACTGCGACACTCCCGGACTTTCTCGATTCGAATCCTGCTCCCGAGGACCTGGAAAATCGTCTCGTTGAACTTAGGGAACAAGCCGGTACGATCAAATCGCAAATCATGGCCATCGACGGCCTGGATCCTAGCTGGATCGATCCATTGTCACGGAACCGAGCCTTTCTGATCGATCAGACCCTTGAGGCCTCGATCGCCTCTGCAAAACTGAACCATTCACTAAAGGCTCTTGCCCCCTCGGACATCGGGAATCTTACGAGCCTCCAAGAATCCGTCTGGAGTATCGATTCCTCTTGGCAAGCATCCCGAGAGGAACTATCCGGAGGACGCTTCGTGGGAATCCTCAAGGAAGTTGCCAATCCGTCGCCTGAACAAGTCCGACAAAACCTCGATAACCTGCTGGCTTACCTTCAACCCCATCTGATCAGCTTCGGAGGCGGCTCGGTCGCATTCGTGATCAAACTCCTCGTCGGGCTTACGATCCTACTCGTATCGCTCTACTTCTTTCTGTGCGATGGGCCCTCGATGGTCCGTACCCTCATGGACCTGAGCCCCCTGGACAATCGCTACGAAGAGGAACTCCTAGCGGAATTCGATCGCACATCGCGAGCCATCGTCCTTGCGACGGTCCTTTCAGCCGTCGCCCAAGGACTAACGGCCGGCATCGCTTACTATTTCCTCGGTGCCCCTTCGGTGTTTTTGCTCACGGCTCTGACGATCGTCTGCGCTCTGATCCCGTTTGTCGGTACGGCTATTGTCTGGGTACCGGTAGCCACCTACATGGCCCTCTACCAAGACAAAATGCCCAACGCAATCATTCTCGCAGTCTACGCCTTGCTGATCGTAGGAACGATCGACAACCTGATCAAAATGCTCATCCTCCACGGCCAGAGCCAACTCCATCCCCTCCTGGCACTCCTGAGTGTTCTGGGGGGGCTTCAAGCCCTCGGTCCAATCGGAATCCTCATCGGACCCCTAGCGGTAACCCTTCTGCAAACCACGCTGAGCATCCTGCGACGTGAACTCTCGGACTTCAATGGCTTACCCGACCCAACCAAAACAGCAACGACCTGAAATGCTCGCAGTGTAGAGTCCCATCTCGGATCCAAATCCGGTTTGAATATCTCCCCCAAACGTCGCACACCGAATCGATCTTGGCTTACTCCTGAACGGCTGCCTGCACACCCAAATGGTGGATCGTATTGTGGATCGTTCCTTGGACCAACTGACCATCGGTACTGCGGAACGTGTACTGGATCTCCATCCCCCAACTGGGTTTCAGCCCTAGACTCTCGATTCGCACGGTCTTGCCATCCTCGGATAGACTCACCCTCTGGACATCGATCGTGTGCGGATCGATATGGTCCGAGCCGTATCGAGCACTTCGTTTGAGCCCCCACTGCTCCATACGTACTTTCGCTGGATCGATCGATTTCGGATCGATAGGGCTGGCGAAATCCAATTCGATACGGCCTTCAAGAGCCCGCATTTGCAAAGGCAAATAGCTGTCCTGGGAAAGCTTGCGGATTCGATACAGCCCTCCCGGGGCCGTCGCATTGCCAGCCCACGAAAACATACCACACAAGTACAAATGGTGATCCCCGGGCGAGTATCGCCCTCGCATGACCCCTGTGGCAAAGGCCGGGATGGGCAACTCGATCATCCCTCCTTGACGCTCCCCTGGCGATTCTCCTTGCACCTGTTCATGCAACACCAAATACACCTTGCCATAACCATACGAGAGATTCAGCAAACTCCCTTGCAACTCACCCCATGTCGGACTCTCGACCCAAAGCAACTCCGCCGGCGATCGATCGAAAGCATTGGTGATCCAACACAACGGCGACTCCATCGCCTCATCGGACGTATCGGTCACGTCATGGTACCCAAACATATTGCCATAAAATTTTGGCGCTGCACCCTCTTGGACCGTAACCCAGTTGATCCGATTCTTGGGATTCCAAAACCCTTCTTGGTCGGTGACGATGAAGGACCCGTCAGGATTCAAACAAACCCCATTGGCCGCTCGGAAACCCGTCGCCAAAATGTCGGTCTTGGAACCGTCGGGAGAGACCCTGAGCAACGTGCCATGCTGTGGCACCACGGCCTTGAGCGCATGCCGCCCAGACTTGGCGTAATAAAAATTCCCCTCCGGATCCATCTGCAATCCCATCGCGAATTCATGGAAATGCTCCGTGACCTGATGGTCGTTGTTGAAGCACTCGATGTAGTCGATGTGGTCGTCCGCATTGAAATCATGCAACGCAGCAAGCTGGTCGCGACAAGTCAAATACACCTGATCTTCAACCACTTTGACTCCCAACGGTTGGTACAAACCTGTAACCATCCGCTTCCATGTCCAACCCTTCGAGTCGAGCGTTTCTCGCACATGCCAAACATCGCCATCCCAAGTCGACACAGCCATCGAGCCATCGGAGAAGAAATCCAAACCCGTCAACCGCATCTGCGCAAACCATGGATTGGATTCCGGAGAAACAATCGTGTCGACAGCAAACGCTCCCTTGGCAAAGGTCTCGATCGCTCGTGTCTCGAGCACTTGCTCCCAACGCTCAGGCTGAATTCGCAGCTTTCCAAGCAGATCCAAATCAACCTCCAAATTTTCTGGTTCCTCAGACAATAGCTCGCTGCACCAAACGGCAAAACGCTGCGGTTGCTCGCTCGGGGGAATCGACACGGTCAGCTTGCCATCCCTGACGTTCCAAGCCAAAGTCTCTGCTTGACCGAGCATTCCAAAGGAACGCTCGCTCGAGCTCCATCGGGACTCTCCAGTCGGATTGCTGACCGACGCCCGAGCGACTTCCGACTCACCCAAATCGGCCACCCTCAACTCGATCCCCTGAGCATGAGGCGCAATGTTTAGCACCCTAGCAAACGCTGCTTGGCCCTTGGTCATCGGGAGCTGTCTGGGAGATTCGAGGATCTGAGCATCCGCGATACGATACGAAACGATGGTCTGCGACCCGCTCACGAACTGACCATGGAACTTACCCCATTCCTTGGGCAAAGGCCCATAACGCCGCGAATCGCGACCCTCGACCCGAGCGTTATCCTCAAAGGAGGATCCGGGCGCATTGGGGTTCGCCCAACCCGGTCCGCTGGCATTCCTCAATACAATATCTCCGACGACTCTCGGATGAATTCCGTGCTCACCATTGAATTGGATGTCGCGCCAATCGATGAATACTTCGTTGGGATGCTCTTCGGAGATCTGCCATCCTGCCGCCCATCTCAAGGTGTCGGTATCAAATACCATCCACTGGCTTCCTCGGGTGATCCCTCCAGGCCCCGGGTCGATGCGAACCGCAATGCCTTTGTAAGCGATATTCAACACATCGCCGGGAACCTCATAGCAGTGCGTGAGCATGTTCCCATAGTCCATCGCGCTCCATGCTTCGATTTTGCTTGGCTCGGGACCCCGAGAATCCCCACGCGGCAACTTGTCTAAGTACTCTGGATCGATCGCAACGGAACTCACATTCGGATTCGACTCGAGGAACTCTTTGCGAATGTAGTGAATGACATCGTACTTCTGCGATGGGACCATCCAGGTCTGAGCGGCCATGTATCCGTATCCGTGTGTCAGGGTCCGGTACATCGAATACGGGTCTGCCCCATTCTTGAATTTTCCCTCTCCGAACCTCAGGGCCGTCGGGAGCGACCCGATAAGCTCTTTGGTTCCATGGCAATTGGCGCAAACCCGCTGATAGATCTGCCCCCCACGCTTATAAGCCTCCTGATTCGAATCGCGGATCATGCCGGCATGGTCCAGACTCGATTCATACTCCGGTATCTTGACGGCCAAAAGGGACATGTCCGGCTCGAGGGTCGCGGCCCGCTTAGGGCCCCCATCGCGGATTTCGATCAAGTACTTCACAAGGTCCAGGAAGGCTTGCTCGGTCCCCAACTGCTGGGCAAGACCCGCGGGCATCAGGGATTGGGTGCTCATGGCCGAAGCTTCGACCCGGTCGGCTTGGATCTCGATCGCTTCGCCGTTGGCGTTTCTCAGTCGCCATCGCTTGGGGTCTTTGTCGATCAACAGGCCAGTTGCCACCTCTCCATCGTCCAGACGCAGAGTGATCGATTCGTATCCTTTGCGAATCGACTTCGAGGGCTCGAGGATCGACTCGACAATCTGCTGGTCATTGAGTCGCTCTGCCTGGGCAATCTCGCCAGCATGACCCAGGTTTGGTCCCCATGCAGTCGCTTGAGGATCTTTAGAGACATGGCATCGGACACACGCCAAACTCGCTTGGTAGAACACATTCACTCCGCGCGATGCATCCCCTTTCTCTTGAGCGAGCTGAGCCCACTGCGCAGCCGACTTTGCTTCAAGGAACTCGGCTGCAAGTTGTGCCTCTAGCCGGGATGCCGAAATGCAAACCCAACCGGCTAGGATCATCCCATAAATGAGACTCGGGTATCGAGTGAGCCTTGCCATTCCCAATCGAATTGCATCGCAAAGAACTTGCAAGTTCCAACATGTCATCGTGTCGCTCATCGTTTTGTTAATGATCAAGCAATCCAAATTATTTGAACAGAATGTTTTTCAAATGCGGGTCTCATCGCCGGAAGCAGCGGTCATTTTCGAGACGACCAATATCGCCAAAAAACTCAGGGGGATCGTCACGATTCCAGGTTGACTAAAGGGGACCCAAGCACTCTTGGGATCCAAACCGTACATGCTTTTATACATCTCGGGACACAACGCGATCCAAAGGACCGAGCTGACTGTCCCGAGGAGCACCCCAGTAATGATCCCTTGTTTGGTCGTCCCTTTGTAAAACAACAGCATCAGCAGCGCGGGCAAATTCGCCGACGCAGCGATTGCAAAGGCCCATCCCACCAAATACGTCACGTTCATGCCTTCGAAGGCCAAGCCGGCCAAGATGGCGATTGCACCGATGGCGATCGATGCGATTTTCGCCACCCGAATCAGTTGCTGATCGCTCAATTGCATCCCAAGCATCCCAGCGACAAAGTCGTGCGCGACGCATCCTCCGGCCGCAACAATCAATCCGCTGACCGTTCCTAAAACCGTTGTAAAAGCAATCGCCGAGACGGCAGCAAAGAGCAACTCAGAAAAGCTCTTGGCAAGCAACGGGGCGGCCATGTTGCTGTCGCTCGGGTCCATCGATCCACTGACCATCGCTCCGAAACCAATGTACAGAGTCAACAGATAAAAAAATCCGATCGTCGCGATCCCGACAATGGTGCTCTTGCGAGCAGAGGCTTGGTCTTTGACCGTGTAGTATCGGATCAAGATGTGGGGAAGCGACGCAGTACCTCCAAAGAGTGCCAACATCAACGATATAAAATCGAGCTTGGGATACCACTGCTGTTGGCGGATTCCCTGGAACGTCGGGTGGTTGCCAGGGGCCATCATCGCCGCGCCTTGGACCACCCTGGGTGCATACTCGATAACCGGCTTGCCGTCCTGGGTGCTTTTGACCGTTTGCGAAAGCTCGATCTTGGCTCCCGAGAGCTCTGTCAAGAACGAGATCGGGCCTAACGGGCCAGTCGATGTTTTTCCGCCATTCAATTCGAGGACTCTGCCAACCGGCTGCACATTGCTCTGGTCCTGCTTGAGTCCCAAACGAACGCCGTCGATGTACTTGTTGTTTTGCTCGTCGACGGTGATCCGCTGTGGGACCGTACGAGCTTGACCCTCGGATCGGGTAAGCCCCCGATTCAATACCATGATGCTCAAGACCAAAGAGAATAGGACCAGCAACCCCCCTTTGAGGAACTGGACGTACGTGGTGCTGACCATGCCGGCCGTCACGACGATCACCACGACAATCGAGCCGACAAGCACGACTCCCTGCCAATACTGCAAACCCAACAGGGGCTTGACCAAGGCTCCAGCCCCGACCATCTGCGGGATCAGGTAAACCAAACTGACGACCAAGGTGCTCAAACCAGCCGCCGAGCGAATCCCCGACGACTGAAATTTGCTGGCCAAGGCATCGGCAAACGTGTACTTGCCAAGCCGCTTGAGAGGTTCGGCGATCACCAACAGGGCCACCAACCAACCGGCTAGGTATCCGATCGAATAGAGAAACCCATCGAATCCATAGAAGGCGATCATGCCGCAGATGCCCAAGAAAGACGCCGCCGAGAGGTAGTCTCCAGCAAACGCGATCCCGTTGACAAACCAAGGTATTTCGCCCCCGGCGGCAAAGTACCCCGCGCTCGATTTGGCTTTGGAACCCAAATAGAAACTCAAAGCGACGGTCCCAAGGACCATCACCAAAAAGACGATGATAGCAAGAGTGCTTGAGGTGTAGATCATGACCTTGTTCGGCTAAGGAGACCGTAGAGCATTGCGATGACCAACGATAGGAGGATCAAACCGACCCCATAAGCGACCGTCAAAGGGATTCCTGCAATCTTGGTTTGGGTGATCCACTCGTAAGCGAACGTGCAGAGCCCGATGAAGCTCGCATAGGCGAGCGTAAAAAACAAAAGCAATATCACGCCGATTCGCTGACGCTTGGCGATGACATGGATTTCTTCATGTTCGGTGGTGTTGGCCGGATGGTGCATGGTACAGATTAGTGCAGAGTAGTAGAGTAGTGCAGAGTAGTGCAGGTTGGGTGCAAATCCGAGCGACTCGGAGTTTCAGGAGGGGACCGACAAGAGGATTCAGTTAGGCGGGCTCTATAGCTTACTCCAATCTACGAACCTCAACACCCATCAAGGCCTCGGCTCGACAAAGGATTGGAGTTTCTTGGAAAGTCCGGGGATGATCCGGCAAGCATTTCGGTGGTAGACCTTTTCAAGCACTTCCAAAGGCAGACCTATGCCGTAGATTCGCCAGTCTCCTTGGGGTGGTGGGGACTTTTCTGAGTAATGGAAGTACTCGTCTTGGGTCTCGAGGAATCGCCAATAGATCCGCAGCCGCTGCTCGGGAAACGGGCCATCGGTTCCGAGCAAAATTCGGTCCTGAAACCTCTCAAAGAACCGGCGAGCCGAATACGGCTGGCGCCCGAGTTCGTTGATGCGTGAGGAGAACTCGACATAGAGATTCGGATACGCATCGAGCCATCCGGACAATGCGACGAGATCCTCGGCATCATTGCCAAAATGCGCTGCGATGAATCGGGTCTTGGGATGCTTTGCAATGACCCGATTGCGCGCCTGGTGCAAACTCTCGCGGCTCGGGAACTCAGGACCCGTAAAAGCCCATTCAGGACGGGCTTGAAGCTCTCCGATTCGCTCGTTCGTATCATCCAAAGGTCGAAAGAATGCGCTCGGATCGGCGGTATGCATCAAGACCGGAATCCCAAGCTCAGCACAGGAATCCCAAATCGGATCCCAGCGAGGATCGTCGATCTGGATCAAGCTACCGTCTGCATTCTTCCAACGCAGCCCAAAGTCCTTAAAGAATTTCAGTCCGCAAACCCGCCCCCGCTTGACCTCCGCACGCAGCGCCTCGACGGTATCGAAGACAAAGCTGGTTTGGTTGCAAGCCCAACTCGACGGGTCCTCAAGCTTGCCCTTACCACGGAAATCGATGTTCGCAAAAATCGCAAAGCGATCGGGATATTTGGACCACAGATAGGCCGTATGGGCCTCGAGCTGGGGTCCAAGCGTTCCATCGAGAGACACACTCACGGCGATCCGGTTGCGATCCATCATCTCGACATAGCGATCGAGCAATTCCGGATCGTGCTTCCCCTTGACGAAAAAATGGGTGTGGACATCGATCACCGGAAACGAGGCTTGTTCGATCCGCGACTCCGGAACGATTAGGCTTGGGGTCCGCTCGGCCGAGCTGCTCTGCGACAAGCAGTCACCAGGCAGCACCAAGCTTAGCAACACCGCGAGGGCCGGCCGTGCGATCGAATCCATTGAGCAAACCGATCGGAACATCAGCGAGCCATTTCCGCAAGAAGTGAGGATAGTCCACTGCGATAGTCCGGGAACGCAAAGCGAATCGCGTGGTCTTCGAGAAGTCGACGATTGCTTACCCGTTTGTTCCCTTGACTGCGTCGTCGAGGAACCGCTCCCTGTACCTGTGCACCCTGTACCTGTGCCCCTTGAAGCTCTTGCCCCGGGACATAACTCGGCGCAGGCCAGCCCATACTCTGGGCGATAAACGCATAGTAATCGCGCCGCTGGACGCTGTGCCCATCGCTGACGCAATACAGTCGCCCCATGCAGGGACCTTGACTGACGGCCGCGATGACCCTCGCAAGATCGTCGACATGGATCAGGTTCAAGTAACTTTCCGGATCGACGGCCATGGCTTGCCCCTCTCGCAACGGTTGGACGTTAGGGATTCTCTCCGGTCCATAAATGCCGGCAGGACGCAGGACCACATGCTCGATGGCCGAACTTTCGAGCCAGCGCTCGGCCTCGAGGGCTGTGATGGAACCTGGCCGACTCGGTCCGACTGGGGACTGTTCATCGACCCAAAGGTCTTGGCTCCCAAGCGGGTCTGCAAACACTCCGGTCGTCGAAAGGTAGACCCATCGCGTCGGTCGAGAACCAGGAGCTTCGGATAACCAACGATCCAGGTGGGCCAGTCCAAGCCTATGCGCTTGAGCCGGGGGTACGTCGGCCATCGGAGCATGCGAGACGGCCACCAGCACCGAGGCCAGTTCCGATGGGCAGGAATGCTGGGCCTGCAAAAGCCAGGAATCATCGAGCCAATCCCAGACGATCGGTTCGATCCCAAGCTTTTCCAATTCAACCGCTTTTTGACCCGAACGGGTGATGGCCAAGACGCGGTCGCCTGCCGAGAGCCAAAGGCGAGCCACGCGCAAGCCCACGTATCCACAGCCGACAATCAGGCGAGTTGGGCGAGATTGGCGATCCGAAAGCGAATCCGGCGGGTTAGGGATCGAAGGGATCATTTATCCTTCCGAACCGTTACGAACGGACCTGAGGGGAAGTTTCTTGACATTCCGGAGTGAACTTTCTTAAGTTCTTTGGGGTAAAGGGTTTTATTTTGAGCTCTGATACCGAATAATCGGTCTTATCATACCGTGCCCTGAGGCATATCGCCCTGGGGTCAACTGCGTTTAGGGGAATTGGAATGCTTCGGCTTGCCAAACCGTTCGTTTTGTTTTGCACGGGCCTTGTCGGCTTGGGCCTTGTCGGCTTAGGCCCCCTGGGCGCAAGCGTGCAAGTCCACGCCCAAGACGTGTTGCCAGAAGCTCCCGCAAAGCCTCGGATGTCCGCTCCGGTGGACCGAACCGTCGACGGCGAAACCAAAGGTGCGACCTACGTTTCGTTAGACCCGAGTTTGAACCGACTCTTTTCAGGCGAGGACCCCAAGTCCCTGACGGACCTGAAGGCTCTCCAGACACAACAGTCCAAGGTCGCAGCGAAAATCCATCAAGTCACCGTCAATCTTCAGCATGGCAGCACGCAAGGAAGCGGTGTGCTCATCAACGAAGACGGCTACATCCTGACGGCTGCCCACGTCGCCGGTAAGCCCAAGCAAAAGATGTGGGTCGTGCTTCACGATGGCCGGCGCGTCGAAGGTGTCAGCATGGGTGTCAACCGAGACACCGATGCGGGATTGGTTCGCATTCTCAAAACGCGCGACGAAAACAATCAACCCTGGCCTCATGCTGCACTCCCGGCCGTCGGCGAGCGCGTCAAGACCGGGCAATGGTGCATCGCAGGGGGACATCCGGGAGGTTGGATCTCAGACCGCCCTGCAGTGATTCGCATCGGACGTATCCTCGCCGTGACCGACTCGACGGTCGTCTCGGACTGTTCGCTCATCGGCGGAGACAGCGGAGGACCTCTTTTCGACCTCCAAGGCAAACTCATCGGCATCCACAGCCGCATCGGAATCGACGTCGACGACAACATGCATGTTCCCATGAATGTCTACATGGAATCCTGGGATCGCTTGGCCAACAGCGAAGCTTGGGGCGTCCTACCTGGCTTTAGGCCCATCATCGGCGTGACGGCCGATCGTCAATCGGACACCAAAAGCGAATGCATCATCGGAACCGTCGCACCCAGAGGCCCTGCGGCTAAAGCCGGAATCGTCCCAGGGGATCGGATCATTCGCTTCCACAACGCCGAAATCACCAACTTCGATCGACTCAAAGAAGAGGTCGATGCAATGGTGCCGGGCGAACGGGTCAATGTCGAAGTCTTGCGCGACGGCAAGAAGGTGAATTTGAAGTTGATTATCGGAGTTTCTGACGAGCCCTAAGGCCACCGAGAGACCGCATCATGAAGTTTGGGATCGACAAAGTAATGCTTTTGGGTTGCTTGGGACTCTGGGGCGGGATGCTCGCCGAGAGCTCCCTGCGCACCGGCGACCCTCGCTGCTTCGATGGGTCTTGCAAACCCTCTGCCCCCAAATTGCAACTCCCGGCAAGCATCGACACCGACCCTCGGAGCCGAAGTTCCGAAGCCCTTCAAGAGGCAAACCAATCCGAATCGAACCAATCCGAGTCGAAGCGACCCAACCCGGACGATTCCGATTTCCAAACCAGCGATCCGCTCGGCGCGTTGAACACCCAAGGCCATGAGGATTTCTTTCCCCATCGTCTGATCCAACAGGAAATGAGGCTTCCGGGGGGAGCCAATCGAGCTCGAGACGGCCGATTCGCAAGTAGCCGAGCCCGCCAAAGAAGCCAGTACGCGACGCTTCGCGCCTTCCGAGAAGCGATGGGCGAGCATTGGAAATCCACCGTACAGATCTTCGGCCAAAACCAACAGATCGCACTCGGCGCGATCGCCCGTCCCGAGGGCTGGATCGTCTCGAAATCCTCGGAAATCCCTGACTCTGCGATCGAAATCCGATTGCACGACGGAACCAAAATCCCCGGTACGGTCAAAGTCCGCAGGCCTGAACTCGACTTGGTATTGATCAAGGTCGAGCGGCAAGATTTGCCAGCGATCCAATGGAATACCGACACCAAGGTAGCCCTAGGGGGGTGGATCGCCAGCGCCGACTCAAGGTCCTTGCCCCTGGCTCTGGGAGTCGTCAGCGTCGAGAAAAGGACCATCCAACAGCAACGAGCCCTCCTGGGCATCCAGTTGTCCTCGGCCCACCAAGGCCCACTGGTCGAAAACGTCGTGGTAGGCAGCGGTGCTTACCGAGCCGGGATCCTCCAAGGGGACATCATCATCAAGATCGAGGGCAAGCCCGTTGAGACCCGCCAGGAAGTCCTCAATTACCTGATGACCCTGACGGCCGGAAAACGACTTACCATCGATGTCAATCGCGACAGCAAGGCGATCTCATTCGAAGCCCAGATGATGGACTTGACCAACATCATGCTCGATCCGACGGAACTCCAAGTCAACGGGAGCGTCTCTGCACGATCGACAGGTTTTCGCGAAGTCATCGAACACGACAGCGTCCTCGAACCCCAGCACTGTGGCGGACCGATCGTCGATGTCGATGGTAACGCGATCGGATTGAACATCGCCCGGGCCGGACGAGTCAGTTGCTATGCACTGATGGCCAAAACGGTTTCGAAAGCGGTCGAGGAAATGCTCCAAACCGCTTCGACTCTGCAAGAGCAAACCGTCGGCCAGCAGCAGGCACCCTCGGCAAGCGATGGAACCACAGGCCTTGAGTCCTCCGAGGTCGGCAGTGGTCTGAAGATCGAAGCCCTCAAACCGCCGACATCGATATCGCCGGTTCCTTAGAGATGTCTTTATGGCCGACCCCGACGCGAAATCAAATGGCAATCCATCGGTCCGAGAGATTCTCCCGCACCTGAATGAAATTGCCCCTCTGGAGCTGGCCGAAAGCTGGGACAACGTCGGACTCTTGGTAGGCGATCCGACCGTGCGAATCAAGACCCTGATGACTTGCCTGAGTTTGACGAGCGCGGTTCTCGAAGAAGCGATCCGGCGCGGCGTAAAGTTGATCGTTGTCCATCATCCGATACCATTCAAACCCATCGATCGCATCACCACGCAGACGACGACTGGAAAAATCCTCTGGGATGCCATCGGCCATGGGATAGCGATCTACTCGCCCCATACGGCTTGGGACAATGCTCCCCAAGGGATCAATCGCCAATTGGCCCAGATCCTTCAACTCGGTAACTTGCGTCCATTGCAAGTCTCCTCGAAACCAGAATTCGCTAAGTACGAACTTGGATCGGGTATCGTCGGGGATTTTGCCACGCCGACGAAACTCTCCGATTTGTGGGCTCGACTAGAAAGTGCCATCCCGGAGATTCGTCCTAAGTGCACCGATCCGCAAGATTCCCATGTCGTTCGAGTGGGCATTGTCTGTGGTTCGGGTGCCAGTCTTCTGCCGCTTGCGCTCAAGCATCAATGCGAGGCGTTCGTCACAGGGGAGGCGACGTACCATCAGTCGCTCGAGGCGCAAGCCCAGGGCGTGTCGATGTTGCTCATGGGCCATTTCGCAAGCGAGCGCTTCGCGATGCACAAACTCGCAACGATGCTGCAAGAGCGCATGCCCAACGTAGAGTGCTTTGCGAGCCAAACCGAGCAATCGGACTTCTAGGTCCCTGTCGTCCGTAGGGTTCGTGCAGCGGTCCCCTGGTCACTTGATTCAAGCATTGCACAAACAACCAATCCACAATTTGAAGTCAAAAAACCGGCAACCCATGGACCGCGGAACGTACCACCGAGCGCTTGGGCTGTTCGGCTGTTCAACGAAGAATCCGGGGACTGTCCCCAGGTTTTTTCGTTCGTAGGGTTCGTGCAGCGGTCCCCTGGTCACTTGATTCAAGCGTTGCACAAACAACCAAGCCACGATGTTAAGTCAAAAAACGGGCAACCCATGGACCGCGGAACGTACCACCGAGCGCGTGGGCTGTTCGGCTTTGGTTATCGCGCGATCATCCATCGATCCGGCCGCCCCAACGGGGCGCAAGGTGATAGCCCAGGGCAGAGCGAAGCGCCGCCCTGGGTACATTGCGCATTGGTATCGATTGCGGTTGGGGATTAGGCCGGATTTCCTGTTTTGGCTGAGGCAGTGGTTTGTCTTGGATCACCGGCACGTGGAATCCGTCACCTCAAGGTTAACCCAATGTGAGGGCATTGTGCACGGGGACTTGTGGGTTTTCCTAACGCCTAAAGTACAAAGCCTAATCGAAGCCCTCTCATGTTCACTTGGGCGAGAACATGACTAAAATAGAGAGTGCGGTATCAAAGGATCGGGTTGATCAGGCACGGAGTTTCAAAGGAGACCAAGATGAGCATTGCAGTAGCAACAACCTTGGAAGAAAGGCTTCAGGATCTTGGCAACATCCCCGCGTCTCGTATTCGAACCAATCCTGCACCGGGGACGGCCACCATCGAGGATGTAACGTATTTAAGGGATACCGAACGACGACTCTACGAGCTTATCGATGGTACTTTGGTGGAGAAAAGCATGGGTTGGCAAGAATCATTGTTAGCGGGCATATTGTTGCAGTGGTTAAACAACTATCTCGACTCGAACAGAATCGGTGTCGCGACAGGTGCCGATGGAATGACACGTCTTTTTGGGGATACCGTTCGCGGTCCGGATGTCGCGTTTGTTGCTTGGAACCGATTGCCAGATGGGCGAATCCCGGCGGCCCCGATCCCCGATCTAGTTCCCAATTTTGTTATTGAGGTGCTAAGCAGCAGCAATACTTACGCAGAGATGTCCCGTAAGCGTCGGGAGTATTTTTATGCAGGGGTTGAGTTGCTGTGGATGGTTGAGCATCGAACACGCACCGTGACGGTCTTTCGTACAGCCCAAGACGCTACAGTGTACAAGGATGAAGCAGTCCTCGATGGTGGGCAAGTGCTTCCGGGGTGGAGAGTCGATCTGAACGAACTCTTTAGCCGACTTGATATGCCGAACGATCGTTGAGATGCTCGTTGTTGTCAGCCGATCAGCGCAAGCGGTTGGGCGATTTGAAAAAACTCGGGGACTGTCCCCGGGTTTTTTCGAAACAACAGGCAACCCATGGACCGCGGAACGTACCACCGAGCGCTTGGGCTGTTCGGCTTTGGTTATCGCGCGATCCACCATCGATTCGGCCGCTCCAACGGGGCGCAAGGTGAAAGCCCAGGGCAGAGCGAAGCGCCGCCCTGGGATTGGTGTGCCCGAAACAACCCAAGCCCTGAAAGGGCGGAACCGGCGGCGCGTAAACCCATGTGTTATGTTTCGCCCTTTCAGGGCTTTGGCGAATTGGGGCGGCGGCGCGCCCAAGTCGCCGGTGTACCCAGGGTGGCGCTGCGCTCTACCCTGGGCTATCTCATTATGCCCCGTTGGGGCGAACGATCCCGTGGAAAAAACTCGAGGAAAAAACACGGGGACTGTCTCCGTGTTTTTTCCAGTCTCTTGCGTGCAGGTGCTTGCGACCAATCCGTTGGGTTATCCAATGAATTCGAACTTGACAAGTCATTTTTAGGTCATATTATTGTCATGGCAAGACCGATACTCCCAACGGGTTCGACACTTGCTAAAACTTCGATGGTGGGATCTCGAAGATCCGTTATTGGTCGATTTGCGATGGAGTTTTGTTCGTGATTCAAATCTGGTGGAAATGTTGGTTGAGGAAGAAGGCGAGCTGTATCCCGGCATGCGTGTCCTCTTCTGTGACCATTCGCCGAACCCGAAAGAACCGATACTTTGGGTGCTCGGTGGGCTAAGGGTAGACGAAGAATTTAGCGATTTACAACGAACGATCAATTCCGCTCGGAGCTTGATCGTTCAAGAGCGAGCGGATTGAGGTGATGAAATGTCAACGACTGAATTGAATGAGTTTCCAAGCGATGCGTTCCGCGCACTTCTAGCGATCGGTCCGAAACAGCGTGAGTTGATTAAGCGATTCATGGAGTGTAGCGATGAGGTCCAGTCGGTTGTGCGATCCATGTTTGCCGTCCTTGAATATGAACACTCAACGGTCGAGGATAAACAGCGAGCACTGTCAACCATTGCCGATGCGCTCTTTCTAAATCCTGAGGTTGGACACGGTAGCTACGGCATGGACCTAACGCGAATTGAATGGGATACCGCGAAGGGACATCCTGTTGAATCGCGTAGGCCAATCGTTTCGAACCGGCTGGATCAACTAGATGCTCAGGAGTCATCGTTTGCAGGCCGGTTGAGCAAATTGTTGATTGAAAGAAGCATTACCCAAGAGGAGTTGGCCGATCGTATTGGTTGTACACAGTCGGCTATTTCAAAGATGTTGACGCGAAATGCTCGGCCACGGCGAACGACAATTTTCAAACTGTCAGAAGCACTTAAGGTAGAACCTACTGAACTCTGGCCTCAATTGGAAGTTGCTGAGATCCTAGATTCGGTTGCAGATGCATTTGCTGATGCAGAACTGACTCCAGAACAAGCAAAATCCTTGGAGGCTGCCAGCCTACGTTCGCCAGCACGAGTCAAGACAAGAGAACTCCCGTCAAGGAAGAGGGCCTAACCGTTGGCCGAACCGGAGAATCAACCGCTCTACGCAGATGAGTTTTCTGCTGCAGACCAGCCCTACTTGGCGGGTCTGCGATGCGGAGATGAAGCGTGGTCGATGGCAGCTACCGAATGGATCTCCAGTTCTGAGGTCTTGGACTCAATCGAAAACTTCAATACAAAGGTCTGGATTTATCGAAACTCAGAAGAGTACGGCTCGATTGTAGGCTTCTCTTCATTAGCAACGACTGGCTGGCAAAAGTGGCCACCACCGGATGGTAAGCGTTCTCGATTGCTTTACATTCCCCAGCTCGGCTTGGATCATCGCTACCGCGGATTTCCACCTGATCCTGATTGGCGATACTCGAACCAAATCATGGAGCACTTGATTGGGGAAGCGCAAAAGTTTGCGCTGCAAATACGAGTCGATAAGTCCCCGAGCAAACATGTCGACCTGCTTACTCTCAAGGTGCATCGACACAACGTTGCGGCCCAAAAACTCTACAGTCGTTACAGTTTTGAACTGCTCGATGGCTTCGAAGACAAAGAGCATCTTATGATGTTTCACAAACTAGATCTCGAAGGTTAGCTCAATAAACTGTGGCGAGAGCGCCGATTGCTGCTGTGAAAAAAGCTCGGGGACTGTCGCCAGTTCCTTGTCGTTCGTAGGGTTCGTGCAGCGGTCCCCTGGTCACTTGATTCAAGCGTTGCACAAACAACCAATCCACAATTTGAAGTCAAAAACCGGCAACCCATGGACCGCGGAACGTACCACCGAGCGCGTGGGCTGTTCGGCTTTGGTTATCGCGCGATCAACCATCGATCCGGCCGCCCCAACGGGGCGCAAGGTGATAGCCCAGGGCAAAGCGAAGCGCCGCCCTGGGATTGGTGTGCCCGAAACAACCCAAGCCCTGAAAGGGCGGAACCGGCGACGCGTAAACCCATGTGTTATGTTTCGCCCTTTCAGGGCTTGGGCGAATTGGGGCGGCGGCGCGCCAAGGTCGCCGGTGTACCCAGGGTGGCGCTGCGCTCTACCCTGGGCTATCTCATTATGCCCCGTTGGGGCGAACGATCCCGTGGAAGCTACCGGGGAAGTTCGCCATCTGATCGGGGCCATTTTCAGCAAGATGACCATACCCCGACAAACCGAAGAGCAGTAACTAGCGCTACCGGCTCACTCCTTTTGGCAAAACCATCCGAGCCCGATCGATCGCCTGGGGTCTGTCGCCAGTTCCTTATCGTTCGTAGGGTTCGTGCAGCGGTCCCCTGATCACTTGATTCAAGCGTCGCACAAACAACCAAGCCACAATTTGAAGTCAAAAAACAGGCAACCCATGGACCGCGGAACGTACCACCGAGCGCGTGGGCTGTTCGGGTTTGGTTATCGCGCGATCAACCATCGATCCGGCCGCCCCAACGGGGCAAAAGGAGATCACCCAAAAACTCGGGGACTGTCCCCGAGTTTTTTCAGTTTGCCAGAAGCCTCTTAACACTCTGATCCGAATACACTTGCGATCGCAAATCGCTTAAGGTAAAATGGCTTTACCTCTTTTTGGTAACGCGATTTTATCTTAAGGTGCAAGCATGGCGGACTGGAAGTTCTACGGACGCAGGGAGCAGCTTGCAGATCTGGAGCGGATGCTAAACCGCAAACGCTGGTTCTTTGCGAAAGTCACGGGACGCCGTCGTATCGGAAAAACGACGCTCATCCAGAGGGCGATCCAAGAGCTCGGCAGCACGCAGCCAGTCTACTTTGTCCAAGTTCCAGACTCCGAGCCAGCAGGCGTTATTTCCTCGGTGAACGACGCCTTAGAAACCTTTCGCGTACCAGCAGACCGATTTCCTCGCCCGAACAACCTACTGCAGCTCGCGAAGGTGCTGGAGTCGATGGCAGAGAGCGGTTACATCCTGATCCTCGATGAATTCCAATACTTCAATCGCAAGGGCTACGAGGAGTTCTGTTCGCATCTGCAAGCGGCCGTTGATCGGCTTGCGGCGAAGGCCGATCGAGTACAAGGGGGGCTGATCGTTCTCGGCTCCATCCATACCGAAATGGTTGCCTTGCTCGAAGATCGCACTGCGCCGCTGTACAACCGAGTCACCGACACCGTCGATCTTACACACCTCGACATCGGCTCGATTCTGTCGATGCTTCAGGATCATGCCGAGCCAACGCCCGAACGTCTTCTCTTTCTCTGGAATCTCTTTGAGGGCGTCCCGAAATTTTATCGCGATTGCTACGAACAGGGCGTGCTCGGTGCTGAACGCAAGTCACTGCTACGTCGAATTTTCTTCGAAAGTTCCTCTCCACTTCGCTCGGAAGCAGAGAACTGGTTTCTTCGGGAGCTGCGAGGCAGATATGATGTAGTCCTAAAATTTGTCGCACGCAATCCGGGGCGTATGCACAAAGAGCTTGTGCATGCGATCCGGGAAGCGAGCGGGACACCAGACACTCAGGTCGGTGGGTACCTCAAAGTGCTGATGGAGAGATTCACGCTCATCGAGCGCAAACTACCCATATTTTCGAGACCCGAAGCGAAGCGAGGTCGCTACTACGTAACGGACAATTTTCTCCGCTCATGGCTTGCAGCATTGGCGAATCCAGTTGCTGCAATTGCCTTTCGCCCGCTCGATGAACTAATCGACGAGGCGGATCAGCGACTCGCAGATGTCGAAGGAGGAGCCCTGGAGAAACTCGTTGGTCAACTATACGAGGAGCGAAGCCGGAAAGGGATGGGCGATTTCCCGATCACCAATCGCGTCCAGGGGTTCTGGGATAAAGCCGACACCGAAATTGATCTTGTCGCAGTGAATGAAGAATCAGAGACGATCCGCTTTGGATCGTGCAAAAGGTCGCCTGCGAAATTGCTTTCGGACGTGAACAACTTCAAGCAACACGTTGAACGATTTCTGAAGTCGATGCCAAAGTACCAACACTGGACAAAACACTATGTTGGAATCTCACCTCTGCTGTCTAACGAACATCGATCGACCCTGCAGAGCCACGATATCATTCCGCAAGATCTCAACGACCTCACGCTCGGATTGCATGGATAGATCCGTGGCCAGAGCTTGAGAGTATGGCTGTCAACCATCGATTCGGCCGCCCCGAAGGGGCAAAAGGAGATGACGAAGAACCCGGGTACTGTCCCCGGTTTTTTCAGTTCCTTGTCGTTCGTAGGGTTCGTGCAGCGGTCCCCTGGTCACTTGATTCAAGCGTTGCACAAACAACCAATCCACAATTTGAAGTCAAAAAACCGGCAACCCATGGACCGCGGAACGTACCACCGAGCGCGTGGGCTCTTCGGCTTTGGTTATCGCGCGATCAACCATCGATCCGGCCGCCCCAACGGGGCGCAAGGTGATAGCCCAGGGCAGAGCGAAGCGCCGCCCTGGGATTGGTGTGCCCGAAACAACCCAAGCCCTGAAAGGGCGGAACCGGCGGCGCGTAACCCCATGTGTTATGTTTCGCCCTTTCAGGGCTTGGGCGAATTGGGGCGGCGGCGCGCCCAGGTCGCCGGTGTACCCAGGGTGGCGCTGCGCTCTACCCTGGGCTATCTCATTATGCCCCGTTGGGGCGAACGATCCCGTGGAAGTCACCGGGGAAGTTCGCCGTCTGATCGGGGCCATTTTCAGCAAGATGACCATACCCGACAAACCGAAGAGCAGTAAACAGCGCTACCGGCTCACTCCTTTGGGCAAAACCATCCGAGCCCGATCGATCGCACGGGGTACTGTCGCCAGTTCCTTTTCTTTCGTAGGGTTCGTGCAGCGGTCCCCTGATCACTTGATTCAAACGTCGCACAAACAACCAAGCCACAATTTGAAGTCAAAAAACCGGCAACCCATGGACCGCGGAACGTACCACCGAGCGCGTGGGCTCTTCGGCTTTGGTTATCGCGCGATCGACCAACGATTCGGCCGCCCCGAAGGGGCCCAAGGTGATAGCCCAGGGCAGAGCGAAGCGCCGCCCTGGGATTGGTGTGCCCGAAACAACCCAAGCCCTGAAAGGGCGGAACCGGCGGCGCGTAAACCCATGTGTTATGTTTCGCCCTTTCAGGGCTTGGGCGAATTGGGGCGCGGCGGCGCGCCCAAGTCGCCGGTGTACCCAGGGTGGCGCTGCGCTCTACCCTGGGCTATCTCATTATGCCCCGTTGGGGCGAACGATCCCGTGGAAAAAACTCGAGGACTGTCCCCGGGTTTTTGCAACACTCGGTTCCACCCTTTAGACAATTGTAGGTACCGCCAAATCGGACCGGTTGCGGTCACGCCGCAAGGCAATTATCCCAGCGATTTATTGGGTTTATTCGGCATCCGCGGGTGCCGCACCGGCCTTAGCAATTTTTTCTTCATGCCAATCTTGGTAGGTTTTGCTGGTCCCTTCCACTCGCCACGATCCTATACGACCGCTGACGTTTCCTGCGTTAACGGTCACAGCTCCGGCAGTTGGGCTTGAGAAGGCGACGTTCTCGGCAAACACGTAGAATTCAGGCGAGTCGCAAGGCACGAGTTTCTTTTCGAGGACGAGTTGATCGCGAAGGCCACGGTAGGAAGTCCACCCTTGTGGTCCGGTAACTCGGGCTCTAGAGCCTTTGAAGACGACGAACTCACCATTAATCTCCTGGGCCTTGGCAGATGCCCCGGATGGCGAATAGGTAAAGATCGGCGAAACGTCGGTGGTGATTCCGTTTCCTCCGGGCTGGATCACGGGCTTGGCCTGAAGGAAGTTGAACCCAAGTACTGGAAGAACAAGCTGCATCTGCGAGATGAAGTATTCCATGTCCGCGATGTCGGGTTCGGGCAAAGGTGGGATCGGAGGGGCGGTACCATTGTGAATGGTGGCTCGGTCGGCTTCTTCTGCCAGCGTGATCAAGCGACTCTCAATGTATCTTCCATGAGACTTCGTGATGTTTTGGTCCTTGCTGATGATGACCGCACAGCGGACCCAGAACTCCTTGGACTCGTCGTCATCATGAGCGGTCAGCCGTTTGAAGACATTGTCCCCTTCGCCAAGGTAAACCTTGTCTCTTGCCGGGTTCTCTGGATCCGGGCCGAGAAGGCAATAAACTCCGGTCCGTTTGACTTCGTCGCGCTTCGCGAGCTCGGCCAACATTGCCCTTGGCGCGACAATGATCTTGCCCGTCCAGTTGATGATCTCAGCGGTCAAGATCTCGGAGGGCTGGCCGTTGACTAAGTGCCTATCCGAAAACCTAATTGGTATTGAAAAAAGCGAGCCAACCTTGGATATGAGAGTTGTCACACTTTCACCAGCCAAGGAGGGCTCACCATGGAATCACAGAGTAGCTTCGATGCGTACCGA
>Ga0315907_10001186_pt1 | contig 35905 bp, 35 predicted proteins | sample LakEriMetagenome_3_FD_203525 | JGI IMG/M metagenome (GOLD analysis project Ga0315907, IMG submission 203525) | Freshwater fungal communities from buoy surface, Lake Erie, Ohio, United States - Buoy 12 MA123 | ecosystem: Environmental > Aquatic > Freshwater > Lake > Lake biofilm | place: USA...
CTGGGAATTGCTTGAATTTCAAAGTTTTTGACAAACTTTCGGCTTCTCTGCGGCATCCCAAGAGCACAGCAAGTGCTGAGGAATCGAAATCAGTCAGCTGCCCAGCTTGGATTTCGACCTCTAAATCCTGACTGTTGCGAATTTGTGCCCGCAACTTGACCAAGCAATCTGATGCATTGCTGTGACGCAAGTCAGGGGGCAAAGTTAGAAGGGCTGTGGTCATGCATGAGGCGCGGTAAGGGGGGTGCTTAGGCGCGCTAAATTAAGCTTTTTTGGCATTCGATTTATTTCGATCAGACAAGCTCTTGATCAAACCATCCACGCCACCCGCATTGATTTCTTTAGAAAATTGTGAACGGTAATTTTCAACCAACCAAATGCCCAAGACATTGAGGTCAAAAATTTTCCACCCAGCACCTTCACCCGGTGTTTTTTCAAGGCGGTAGTCAAGCTGAATAGGCTCACCTCTGCCTCTGACCTCGGTTTGAACGACCAGATTTTTGTCATCTGTGGCACCGCGCAAAGGCTTGACCTCAATGGACTGATCGCTGATTTGGCTGAGTGCACCAGAATAGGTGCGAATGAGCAACAACTTGAACTCTGCTTGCAAGCGTTCTTGCTGCTCAGGGGTGGCCTTGCGCCAGCCTGGCCCAGTGGCCAGCGCGGTCATGCGGCGGAAATTGACATGCTGCATCAACTTGTTGTCGACCAATTGCATGATCTTGTTGATGTCACCGCCCTTGATGCTTTTGTCGGAACGAACGGCATCCAAAGTTTCATTGGAAATGCGTTTCACGAAAGCATCGGGTGCTTCATCGGCAGCCAAAACGGCGGCTGAACCCAAAGAGAAGCCGAGTGCCCAAACAACAGGCCATAAATTAATGAAGAATTTGCGATTCATAGGATGGGATCATAAAGAGCGTTTGACTCTTTAACGCGCGAACTACAAAAAGTAGATTAAACCACCAAGTTCAATTCTTCTTTGACCCAAGGCTGTTAGGGTTTGGGCGTCTGAGGCAAGGGCTCCTGGTTGCCCGCGGCGCTTGGCCGATTGGGGGCCACCATGGGCGCTGGTTGGTCCGGATCTTCAAAGTCGTCCAACATCGGCGGGTTGCCGTCATAAATGTCATTCAAACGCTTTTGCAAATAAGCATCCCGGGTGAATGTGTAGGGGTCTAAAGAAGCTTGTTTGACAGCGTCGGACAAGGACAAATAGCGCTCCCGCTTGTCGGTCAGCCGCAACAATGTGAGCGTGTTTTTAGCTGCTGTGTCTTTCAGTTGTTGGTTTACATCGGTTTTGTTGTCGATGTAGAGGCCCAGACTGTCGCGAACGGTGGAGGGTCCAAAGAACGGCAAGACCACATAGGGGCCAGAGGAAACGCCCCAAAACGCCATGGTTTGACCGAAGTCCTCTTTGTGTTTGTCAATCTTCAATTCGGTGGCCCAATCAATGATGCCGCCCAACCCCAGCGTGGTGTTGATGCCCACTCGCATGGCACTTTTTGAGGCCGCCTGGAGCTTCAATTGCGCCAAACTGTTGAAAAAAGACATGACATCGCTCTGATTGCTGAAAAAATTGCCAATGCCTATGCGGACCACCTTTGGCAAAACTTGGCCGTAAATAACCGCAACAGGTCTGAGCACCACATCATCGGCCATGTCGTTGAAGGTCGTGACTTTTCGGTTCAAGGGCTCAAGAGGATCCGTTGGATCTGGGCCTTTGAGTGACGCGCACCCTTGCAAAAGCAAGCTTGCTACGATGAGTAAACCTAGGCGCACGCGCCACCAAAATTTCATTACTTGGTTCCGGATGTGGGTGCGGCAGGATCTGCCGCTTTGCTGTACAAAAATTGGCTGATTAAATTTTCTAAGACCACGGCCGATTGGGTCGAGCCGATGTTGTCGCCCGCTACCAGATTCTTTTCATCGGCACCCGCCACAATGCCCACGTACTGCTCGCCTAACAAACCACTGGTCAGAATTTTCAAAGAACTGTCTTTGGGGAAATCGTACTGGTTTTGCAGTGCCAAGCTGACTTTGGCTTGAAAACTTTCGCCGTCAAATTGAATGCTGTCAACACGGCCCACCACCACCCCCGCACTCTTAACGGCTGCGCCTTGTTTAAGGCCGCCAATGTTGTCAAACTTAGCGGTCACTGTGTAATTTTTGGACCAGCTGTATTGCAATAAATTGGCCGACTTAAGCGCCAGAAAAAGCACCGCCGCCAATCCGATCAACACAAACAAACCTACCCACACATCATTTTTTGAACGTTGCATCACGTCCTCCTTAAATGCTGAACATCATCACAGTGAGGATGAAGTCCAGTCCTAAAACAGACAACGAAGAGATCACCACGCTTCGGGTGGTGGCTGAAGCCACGCCATCGGGTGTAGGCTGAGCCACATACCCTTGCAACAAGGCAATGAAGGTAACTGCCACGCCAAACACCACGCTTTTGATCATGCCATTGCCAACATCTTTGAACACATCAACGCCGCTTTGCATTTGACTCCAAAATGCGCCTTCATCAACGCCAATTAGAAGCACACCCACCACATAACCGCCCAAAATACCGACGGCACTGAAAACGGCGGTGAGCAGAGGCAAGGCAATGATGCCACCCCACAAACGCGGCGCCAAAATCCGCAGTTTTGGATCAACTGCCATCATTTCCAAAGCCGTCAATTGCTCGCCAGCGCGCATCAAACCAATTTCTGCAGTAATGGAGGCACCAGCCCGCCCTGCGAACAACAGCGCCGCCACCACAGGGCCGAGTTCACGCACCAAACTCAGCGCCACCAACAAGCCAAGTGCATCGGCCGCGCCATAGCGCTGCAAAGTGTAGTAGCCCTGCAAGCCCAAAACGAAGCCGACAAACAGGCCTGAGACGGTAATGATGGCCAAGGAGTAGTTGCCCAAGAAATGCACTTGATCGCGAACCAGCCCAAAGCGCTTCAAACAAGCACCCGACATCATGGCCAGTTGGCCCAATAATCGCGCGCCATAACCCCAGTCCGCCAATTTCTGGCGGACGGCATAGCCAAGTTCAGCAGGGTGCAAAAAGTTCATGGTGCAATGCGGCTGAAATCTTCAGCGATGGATTTGGCGGGGTAATGGAAATGGACCGGGCCCTCGCTGAGGCCATTCACAAATTGGTGAATCAGCGGATCAGCAGTTTGCCTGAGTGCTTCGGGCGTGCCTTGCGCTGCCACTTTGCCATTGGCCAAGACCACCACATGGTCTGCAATTTGAAATGTTTCGTCGACATCGTGCGATACCACCACACTGGTAATGCCCAAGCTGTCGTTTAACTTGCGAATGAGTCTTGCCGCTGTACCTAATGAAATAGGGTCAAGCCCAGCAAAGGGTTCGTCGTACATCATGAGATCGGGATCTAAAGCAATGGCACGGGCCAGTGCAACGCGTCGGCCCATACCCCCTGAAATTTCGGAAGGCTTTAGATCTCTGGCACCGCGCAATCCCACCGCATCGAGCTTCATCAAAACAATGTCGCGCACCATGGACTCAGACATTTTCGTGTGTTCTCTTAACGGAAACGCCACGTTGTCAAACACACTCATGTCGGTGAACAAAGCGCCAAACTGAAACAACATGCCCATGCGCCTGCGGGCTGCATAAAGTTGTTCTGTGTTCATTTGACCCACATCATGGCCATCGAATGTGAGTTGGCCGTTTTGGGCGCGGTATTGGCCACCAATTAAACGCAAGACAGTGGTCTTGCCACCGCCAGAGACACCCATCAGGGCCGTGACTTTGCCACGCGGTATGCCAAACGACAGGTCGTTCAGAATGACGCGGTCCCCGTAGCCGAAGCTGAGGTTTTTCAATTCGACCAGGAGTGGAGAGTTGGGCAAAGTCATGTGAGAAAAAACAAAAGCCGGGATCGCCGGCTTTTGAAGGGTAAGGCGTTCAGGTGAAGCTTGTGTGACTCTTTGAAAATTCACACGCCAACCTGTCTGCAGACATTTTAACGGGGTAAGTCACTGCTTCCCATTAAGAATTCATCCACCGCGCGGGCAGCTTGTCGGCCTTCACGGATGGCCCAAACCACCAAAGATTGGCCACGGCGCATGTCGCCCGCCGCAAAAACCTTGGCCACATTGGTGGCATAGCCACCTGTGAAATCGGTGGTAGCTTTGGCATTGCCGCGGTTGTCTTTGTCCACGCCAAAGGCGTCCAAGATGGTGGCAACAGGATTCACAAAGCCCATGGCCAAGAACACCATGTCGGCTGGGTAAGTCTTTTCGGTGCCTGGCACATTGACCAATTTGCCGTCTTTGAATTCCACTTCCACCGTTTTAAGACCCGTCACTTTGCCTTTTTCGCCAATGAACTCTTGGGTGGAAATGGCAAATTCGCGGGTGCAACCTTCTTCGTGGCTGGAGCTGGTGCGCAGCTTCAGAGGCCAGTAAGGCCATGTCAAAGGACGGTTTTCTTCTTCGGGAGGCTGTGGCATCACTTCAAACTGCGTGACGCTCTTCGCACCATGGCGGTTGGAAGTACCGACGCAATCGCTGCCGGTATCGCCGCCGCCAATCACGATGACGTGTTTGCCGTCAGCGCGCAGTTGGTCCTTAAGCTTGTCGCCGGCGTTCACTTTGTTTTGCTGTGGCAAGAATTCCATGGCGAAGTGAATGCCTGACAAATCGCGGCCAGGCACGTTCAAATCGCGTGATTGCTCTGAGCCACCGGTCAACAACACTGCGTCAAAGTCTTTCTGGAGTTGCTCAGGGCTGATGGTTTCTTGCGACCAGTTGGTCACTTTGGAACCCGCAGGCAGACTGCCCACCATGACACCGGTTTTGAGGGTCACGCCTTCGGCCACCAACTGCTCTGCACGGCGGTCGATGTGCGACTTTTCCATTTTGAAATCAGGAATACCATAACGCAACAAGCCGCCAATGCGATCGTTCTTTTCGAACAGCGTCACGTCGTGACCGGCGCGCGCCAATTGCTGGGCCGCGGCCATGCCTGCGGGGCCAGAGCCCACCACGGCCACTTTTTTGCCTGTTTTGTGCGTGGCAGGACGGGGCTTGACCCAGCCCTCTTGCCAAGCTCGGTCAATGATGGCGTGCTCAATCGACTTGATGCCCACGGCATCGTCGGCCACATTCAAAGTGCAAGCGGCTTCACAAGGTGCGGGGCAAATGCGGCCCGTGAACTCTGGGAAGTTATTGGTGCTGTGCAGCACTTCAATGGCGTTTTTCCAATCGCCTTGAAATACCAAGTCGTTGAAATCGGGAATGATGTTGTTGACAGGGCAGCCGCTGTTGCAAAACGGTGTGCCGCAGTCCATGCAGCGAGCGCTTTGCGCTTTGGCTTGCGCGTCGTCCAAACCAATGACGAATTCTTTGTAGTTTTTGACGCGCTCGCCTACGGGCTTGTAGCCCTCTTCGACGCGCTCAAATTCCATGAAACCAGTGATTTTTCCCATGATCAATCCTTGTTATTTCTTTGTGCTTATTTGACCAATTAGCTGGCAGCAATTGTGTCGGTGGACTTTGCAGCCGCTTTGCGTGCATTGATTTCACCCAAGGCGCGCTTGTACTCGTTCGGGAATACTTTCACGAACTTCAAGCGGGCTTGCGCCCAGTTGTCCAGCAACTCACGTGCGCGCTGGCTACCGGTCCACTTGTGGTGGTCTTCCAGCAATTTTCTCAACTGTGTTTCGTCGGCTTGGTCGCGGTGCCACACTTTGCGGTCCACGGCAGCTTCTTGCTCGGCCACTGTCAGTACTTTTTCCATGCTGACCATGGCGGTGTTGCAACGTGATGCAAATTGACCGTCTTCGTCGTACACATACGCAATGCCGCCGCTCATACCGGCCGCAAAGTTGCGACCTGTTTTGCCCAGCACGGCCACGGTACCGCCGGTCATGTATTCACAACCGTGGTCACCGGTGCCTTCCACCACTGCGGTGGCGCCAGACAAACGAACTGCAAAACGCTCGCCGCCCACACCGGCAAAGAAAGCTTCGCCAGTGGTAGCGCCGTACATCACGGTGTTGCCCACAATGATGTTTTGGCTGGCCACGCCGCGGAATTCGAGGCTAGGCCGAACCACAATGCGGCCGCCCGACAAACCTTTGCCGGTGTAATCGTTGGCTTCACCAATGAGGTACAGCGTGATGCCCTTGGCCACAAACGCGCCAAAGGATTGACCACCGGTGCCTTCGAGTTGAATGCGAATTGTGTCGTCTGGCAAACCTTCTGGGTGCACTTTGGTGACTGCGCCTGAAAGCATGGCGCCCACAGAACGATTCACGTTGCGCGCAACTTCCATGAACTGCACCTTCTCGCCTTTGTCGATGGCGGCACGGCTCTTGGCAATGAGCACGTTGTCCAAGGCTTTGTCCAAGCCGTGGTCTTGCACGTCGATGTGGCGCCGCGGTACGTCTGCAGGTACATCGGGCACTGCCAACAAACGGCTGAAGTCGAGGCCACTGGATTTCCAGTGTTCAATGCCTTTGCGGGTGTCGAGCAAATCGGCACGGCCCACCATGTCGTCAAACTTCTTGATGCCCAACTGTGCCATGATTTGACGCACTTCTTCGGCGATGAAGAAGAAGTAATTCACCACGTGCTCTGGCTTGCCAGAAAACTTTTTACGCAAAGTAGGGTCTTGTGTAGCAACGCCCACTGGGCAAGTATTCAGGTGGCATTTGCGCATCATGATGCAGCCTTCCACCACCAGCGGTGCAGTGGCGAAACCAAATTCGTCTGCGCCGAGCAAGGCGCCAACGGCAACGTCGCGACCTGTTTTCATTTGACCGTCAGCTTGCACACGAATGCGGCCGCGCAAACGGTTGAGCACCAGGGTTTGCTGCGTTTCAGCCAGACCAATTTCCCAAGGGCTGCCAGCATGTTTAATGGAAGACCAAGGCGATGCGCCAGTACCGCCATCGTGACCGGCAATCACCACGTGATCGCTCTTGCACTTGGCCACGCCTGCTGCAATGGTGCCCACACCAATTTCAGACACCAGCTTCACGCTGATGTCACTGTGCGGCGCCACGTTTTTCAAGTCGTGAATGAGCTGGGCCAAATCTTCAATGGAGTAGATGTCGTGGTGGGGCGGTGGAGAAATCAAACCCACGCCTGGCACAGAGTGACGCAGCTTGCCGATGTAGTCGGACACTTTGCCGCCTGGCAATTGACCGCCTTCACCTGGCTTGGCACCTTGCGCCATCTTGATCTGAATTTGATCGGCACTGTGCAAATATTCGGCGGTGACACCAAAGCGGCCTGAAGCCACTTGCTTGATTTTGGAGCGGAGTGAATCGCCAGCCTCGAGTGGCATGTCAACTTCAACTTCTTTGGCGCCAATGACGCTCTTCAAAGTCTCGCCCTTTTTAATCGGGATGCCTTTGAGTTCGTTGCGATAGCGCGCAGAGTCTTCGCCGCCTTCACCGGTGTTGCTCTTACCGCCAATGCGGTTCATGGCCACGGCCAATGTGGCGTGTGCTTCTGTGGAGATAGAGCCCAAAGACATGGCGCCTGTCGCGAAGCGTTTGACGATTTCGCTGGCGGGTTCTACCTCATCAACAGAGATAGCTTTAGCAGGATCGATCTTGAACTCAAACAAACCGCGCAATGTCATCTGACGCTTGGTTTGGTCGTTGATGATCTGTGCGTATTCTTTGTAAGTGGTCCAGTTGTTGGCACGGGTACTGTGCTGCAACTTGGCAATGGCATCGGGCGTCCACATGTGCTCTTCACCACGTGCGCGCCATGCGTATTCACCGCCGGCATCGAGCATGGTGGCCAAAATGGGGTCGTTGCCAAAAGCAGCCTTGTGCATGCGCAAAGCTTCTTCGGCAATTTCAAAAATGCCAATGCCTTGCACGCGGCTAGGTGTGCCGGTGAAGTACTTGTTCACAGTTTCGGTGTTGACGCCAATGGCTTCAAACAACTGCGCACCGCAATAAGACATGTAGGTGCTGACACCCATCTTGGACATGATCTTGGACAAGCCCTTGCCCACCGCTTTGATGTAGTTGTAGATGGCTTTGTCGGCAGACAAATCACCTGGCAACTCTTTGTGCAGCGCTTGCAATGTTTCCATGGCCAGGTAGGGATGAACGGCTTCTGCACCGTAACCTGCCAACACCGCAAAGTGATGCACTTCGCGGGCTGTGCCGGTTTCCACCACCAAGCCAGCTGTGGTTCGCAAGCCTTCGCGCACCAAGTGCTGGTGAATGGCTGACAGCGCCAGCAATGCAGGCGTTGCCACTTGCGTAGGTGACACGCCGCGGTCGCTGATGATCAAAATGTTGTGGCCGCCTTTGATGGCATCAACGGCCTCCGCGCACAGCGACGCAAGTTTGGCCTCAACGCCTTCGCTACCCCAGGCTGCTGGATAAGTGATGTCCAACGTGGCACTCTTGAACTTACCTTGTGTGGATTGTTCAATGTTGCGCAGCTTGGCCATGTCTGAAAAGTCGAGCACTGGCTGGCTCACTTCCAAGCGCATGGGTGGGTTCACTTGGTTGATGTCGAGCAAGTTGGGCTTGGGACCAATGAAGGACACCAAAGACATCACAATCGCTTCGCGAATAGGGTCGATGGGTGGGTTGGTCACCTGTGCAAACAACTGCTTGAAGTAGTTGTACAGCGGTTTGTTTTTATCGGACAAAACTGCCAAGGGGCTGTCGTTACCCATGGAGCCCAATGCTTCTTCGCCAGCTTGCGCCATCGGTGCCAACAAGAACTTGATGTCTTCTTGGGTAGTACCAAAAGCTTGTTGCAAGTCGAGCAATTTTTCGTTGGAAACGGGGGCGTTGGCGGTGATTTCTTTCACGTCATCCAATTTGATGCGCAAGTTTTCAATCCACTGCTTGTAGGGCTTGCTGCTGGCCAGGTTCGACTTGAGTTCTTCGTCGTCGATCATGCGACCTTGTTCCAAATCGATCAGGAACATCTTGCCGGGCTGCAGGCGCCACTTGCGAACAATTTTGCTTTCTGGAATGGGCAACACGCCGGTCTCAGAACCCATGATCACCATGTCATCGTCGGTGATGCAATAGCGTGAAGGACGCAAGCCATTGCGGTCCAAGGTGGCGCCAATTTGACGGCCATCGGTAAACACAATGGATGCAGGGCCATCCCATGGCTCGAGCATGGCGGCGTGGTATTCATAGAAGGCCTTGCGGCGCTCGTCCATGGTGGTGTGGTTTTCCCATGGCTCGGGAATCATCATCATCACGGCTTGGCTGATGGGGTAACCGGCCATGGTGAGCAACTCTAAACAGTTGTCAAACGTGGCTGTGTCGGATTGACCGGCAAAGCTGATGGGGTAGAGCTTTTGCAAGTCGTTGCCAAGCACGGGGGAAGACATCACGCCTTCGCGAGCCTTCATCCAGTTGTAGTTGCCTTTAACGGTGTTGATCTCACCGTTGTGCGCCACATAGCGGTAAGGGTGAGCCAATGGCCACTCTGGGAAAGTGTTGGTGGAGAAACGCTGGTGCACCAAGCCCAGTGCCGACACACAGCGCTCGTCTTCCAAGTCACGGAAGTAGGTACCAACTTGGTCGGCCAAGAGCAAGCCTTTGTACACCACGGTACGGCTGGACATGCTAGGGATGTAGTACTCGTTGCTGTGCTTCAGCTTGAGGTTTTGAATGGCGGCACTGGCTGTTTTGCGAATGACATACAGCTTGCGTTCCAGGGCGTCTTGCACAATCACATCAGCACCGCGGCCGATGAAGATCTGTTTTAAAACAGGTTCTTTTTCACGCACAGTAGGCGACATGGGCATGTCACGGTTAACAGGCACATCGCGCCAGCCCAACAACACTTGACCTTCGGCTTTGACAGCGCGCTCGAGCTCTTGCTCGCATGCCATGCGCGATGCGTGTTCTTTGGGCAAAAACACCATGCCCACACCGTACTCACCTTGCGCTGGCAAAGTGACGCCTTGCTTGGCCATCTCTTCGCGATAAAGCGCATCGGGCAACTGAATCAAGATACCTGCGCCGTCACCCATCAACTTGTCGGCACCCACAGCACCCCGATGGTCCAAGTTCTCCAAAATCTTCAAAGCCTGCGTCACGATGGCATGCGTTTTAGCGCCTTTGATATGGGCCACAAAGCCCACACCACAAGCGTCGTGCTCTTGAGTTGGGTCGTACAAACCCGTTTGTTGCAAAGCTAATTTTTCGGCAGCCGAAGTCATGGCGCACTCCTAAAGATATTTCGCGGGATAGAGAGCATATTGCATTGCAACAAAAATGCCAAGAAAATTAATTGGGGTCAGATCAACATTAATTTGATCTGTTTTTAAAAGTCAATTAATTAGGGACAGATCAAAATAGGCATAAAAATAATCATTTAGATCTAATTTTTTGATTAGAAATCAGGCCTAAGGGAGTTTTTTGAAAGGTCTTCCAGCCTTTTGCGGCAGGATTTGACGTTGAGTATTCTTTTCCAATGACGTTAAAAAGTCAGGGCGCCCCACCACGCGCCCCTTCAAGGCAGACTCGGTCAGGGCTTTTTGAGTGGCCACAGACAAACCTCCGGCCACAAATTCGGCGTATGCCGCCTCCCTGGCAAAGGGCGTATTGCCCAAGCCCCAATAAAGTGCGTGCGGCGTTACCAATTTGTCGATACTTTGACCTGCCAGGTGCTTGTAGCTCGACCAGCTAAAGTCCTCAGCCGACTCTGCCAAACCTGCTCTGACTGGGTTTAAGTCAATGTAGGCCATGCACGTGAGGAGATACCCTTCTGAATCAATCAGCGAGGATTTGTAGCGCCCTTCCCAGAGTGTGCCGCTTCTGTTGTGGCGCTTGTTGAAGTAGCGCACATAAGTCCGCCCCACCGATTGCATCATCAAAGACATTGCCTCATCGCTGGGCGGTGTGAGCAACATGTGGAAGTGATTGTCGAGCAAAACGTAAGCGTTGACAGCCACTTTGTGACGCTGTGACTCTTCTAGCCACAGGCTGTAAAGCATTCTTCGATCGGCCTCGTCCAGCACGATGGGCTGGCGATTGTTACCCCGCTGAATCACATGATGCGGGTAACCTGGAAGGGCTAAACGGGGTTGGCGGGCCATGCCTGAATGCTAACCCGAAAGAAATTAATGTTGATCTGACCCCAATTAAGGGTAACGCGATGCAAGGGATTGCTGAAGGCCGAATTCGGTCAGGAGGGACTGGAGGTGGTTGGCGGCACCTTGTTTGGGGCGGCCGGTGTAGTGGGCTAGGATGAGTTCGTTTTTCATGCTGTGTTCCCAGCCGACCAGTTCCGTGACCGTGACGGTATAGCCTTTGGACTCTAGGTAAAGGCAGCGCAATACGTTGGTGAGTTGGCTGCCTATTTCGCGCGTGTGCAGCGGGTGGCGCCAGAGTTCGGCCAAGGGGGTGCGCGACAAGTTGAGGGCTTTGTTTTGGCGCAATTGAGCGGCCACTTCGGCTTGGCAACAAGGTACCAAGACCATGGCGCGGGCTTTTTTCAAGAGTCCAAAAGCGATGGCGTCGTCGGTGGCGGTGTCGCAGGCATGCAGCGCAGTGACCACATCGATGTGCGATGGCATGAGTTCAGACTGCGATGACTCGGCTACAGAGGTGTTCAAAAAAACCATGCGCTGAAAGTCCAAGCGCTTTGCCAAAGCCCGCGAAGCTTCGACCAATTCAGTGCGCGTTTCAATGCCGTAAATATGGCCTTGCGACAACTGCTTGAAAAATAAATCGTAGACGATGAAGCCTAAATAAGACTTGCCTGCACCATGGTCTGCAAGTGACAAACCCTTTGGCAGCGCGCTGCCAATAGTCGGCTGAGAGACAGACAACTTCAAGGCCTTGGCTGCATCTTCTTCAGACAGCTCTTTCAAAATCTTTTCAATGAACTGAAACAGATGCAGCACCTGCTTCAATTTGCGACGTGAGTCTTGATTGAGCTTGCCCTCACGCGTGAGAATGTGCAACTCTTTGAGCAATTCAATCGATTGCCCTGGCCGCAAATCTAAATCCAATGGCTTGGGTTCTGTCGATTTCGAATTAACTGGATTTTTTTTCATCAGACTCATTTTGCGGCAAAGTAGATCCCACTTCCAAGGCTTTCCACCCATCCAAGCCCAATTGGTTCAAGGTGGCCATGTTGACTTCAAAAATAGCTTCCGCCTCAGGAAACGCAGCCACCGCTCGGTCAATGCTAGCCTCCCGAATCAAATGCAAAGTGGGGTAAGGCGATCGGTTTGTGAAATTGGTGATGTCGTTTTCTTCGGTACCCGCAAATTGGTAGCGCGGATGAAAACTGGCAATTTGAATTTCGCCGTCCAAATCAAGTGCCAGCAAACAGTCGTCCGCCACATTTAAAAAATCGTTGTAATCGTAAAAATCTTGCAATAAGTTTTGAACCACCAACAAGGTGGTATCGCGCTCAGAAGCATCTAGCGCCACGAGATCTTTTAACGCTTGCAGCAAGTCGTCGCGCAAAGCTTCCAATGTGACGGCCGCACTGACTGTGCAATGCACTTGGCCCTTGACATACACCGATTTGGCAAAAGGACACAAATTCAAACCAATGACCGCTCGTTCTAACCAGCGCAAAGTATCTTGCACCATCAGATTTTCTGACTTGGATTTCAATGAAGTGGTATCTAAAGACATTGAGACTGTTGTTGGAGATTTCATGAAGCCACGCTTTGTTGACTCAAAGTTCGCGCAATCAAGAGGGACAGCAAACCACCTAGAACACAACACAAACCTGTTGCTAACCAAGTCCATTGCCAACCACCCACTTGCGATGCAAGCCAAGCCACCAATGGCGGCCCTGCAAACTGCCCCGCCGCAGAGCCTTGCTGCATCCAACCCACTGTGGTGGACACATTGCGTTCATGCGGCGCCAAACGAACTGCCAAAGAAAATAAAGTGCCGGGAACCAAACCGCCACAGGCTGAAAAAAGCAACACGCCTGCATAACGCAACCATGGCCAACTTTGGGTGAACTCTGCAAACGCCAAAAAAGCGCCAGCCCCCATTGCCAAGAATCCCATGGCCAACAACACGCTGGGATGAATACCCTTTTGCAACAAACGCCCTGAGGCCATGTTGCCCACCATGTTGACGGCTGCAGCGAATGCCGTCAATGAGCCCAAAGTGGCACCCAACAAACCAGCCTGAGTGTAGATGGATGGCAAGAACCCCACCACCGCCAGCCACTGGCCAGAATACATGGCAAAGCAAAGTGCCACCCACCACGGCCCTGGTGCTGAGAGCGTTTCTCGCAATCTTTGGGTCCAAGCTACCGTTTTAACGGATGAAGCCTGTGCGGGTTCAAGACCAGAGAAAGTTGAAACATCTGCAGGCACCACACGCCACAAAACAAAGGCCATGACCCAAGACAAAACAGCAAACAACAGCCACCAGGTACGCCATCCAAACTCCGGCAACCACATAGGTCCCGCCAACAAGGTCAGGGCTGTGCCCGCAGGCATGTAAGCCCCCCAATAGCCCAACAATTTTCGCAAATGGTATTCGCTGACCAACTTCCGAATGAGCCCGGGTGCTGGCAACGTCACCGCTAAGAATCCAAAACCCTCAACGGCACGCCACACCATGAGGGAGGTAGCGCTTTCTGCGGCAGCGCCCATGGCACTGGCCGCACCCAAAATGACCAAGCCCAACAACATGCTGCGTTTCAGGCCGAAGCCATCGGCAGACAAACCCACGACGAGGGCCAAGCTCATGCCTGCAAGTTGCACCAAGGACAACAAGAAGCCCGCTTGCATCAAACTCAATCCCAAAGTTTGACTCAATTCTGGCAAAGCAGGTGGCAGCTTTCCAATTTGCAATGCAGCCACAACGCCAGAAAAAATCACGCAGTAGGCAGCCCCTAAAGACAAAGACTTGTCAGAGACTGGTGAGGAACTTGTCATGCTAACAATCGACGCCCCGTTAAGCGTTCGTGCTCGCGCGCGGCAAAGCGATCGGTCATTCCCGCAATATAGTCAGCAACTGCACGAGGCGTTTCTTCGCGCGCAGCAAAATCCGAAGACATTTCTTGGGGTCTGCTTAGGTAAGCAGAAAACAACTCGCGCACCACCACTTGGGCTTGGGTGGTGGTCTCCATCACTTGGGGATGCCGATACAAATGCTTGAATAAAAATGATTTCATGGCTTGCACTTGTTCTGCCATGACCTCCCCAAATGCCACGAGTGGTCCTGCAAGCCTTGCCTGGTCTGCATGCTGAGGGGCGTGCAAAAGTAAATTAGCACGCGTGGTGTCAATGACATCGTAGACCTGATCGCTGAGCATGCGGCGAATGGTTTCGTACAACAAGCGTCTAGTTTTAGAAGCATCCACCAAGCTAGGATGCTGCTGCAGAGTCAAAATTTTGTAGTGTTCAAACAAAGGTGCATCTGCCATTTGCGACAAGCTCAGCAAACCAGAGCGCACCCCATCGTCAATGTCATGCGCGTTGTAAGCAATGGCATCGGCCAAGTTACAAAGTTGCGCTTCCAAACTAGGCTGCGTGCCCTCTAAAAATCGTTTGGCCACACCCCCAGGTTCTTGAGCCTCGATCAAAAGCGCATTGCGCCGCGCGCAATGTTTCAAAATACCCTCACGCGTTTCGAAGGTGAGGTTCAAGCCGTCAAAGTCTGGATAACGCTCTTCCAATTGATCCACCACACGAAGGCTTTGAAGGTTGTGCTCGAACCCACCAAACGCTTGCATACATTCATTCAGGGCGTCCTGACCTGCATGGCCAAAGGGCGTGTGCCCTAAGTCATGGGCCAGCGCCACAGCCTCAACCAAATCTTCATTCAGTCCTAATGCGCGGGCAATGGAACGTCCAAGCTGAGCCACCTCTAAAGAATGAGTCAGGCGGGTGCGAAACAAATCACCTTCGTGATTTAAAAAAACCTGCGTTTTATAAACCAGCCGGCGAAAAGCCGTTGAGTGAACGATGCGGTCTCGATCACGTTGGAAGTCATTGCGAGTTGGAGCCGGCGCTTCAGCATGTCGCCTGCCACGCGAGTTTTCAGCAAAGCAGGCGTAAATTTCAAGCACAGCAACGGTCTATCACAGCACGCACCATGGCTTCAGGTGCGGCACTGACACGGGCCTTGCCAAGGCCATCCATCAAGACAAATTGAATGTCGCCCGCCACAGATTTTTTATCGTGCAGCATGTGTGCAAGGTATTGGCCCGCATTGTCTTGTGCATTGAGCACAGGGCCTTTGATCGGCAAACCAGCGCGCGCAATGAGGTCTGTCAAACGCTTGACAAAAGCAGCATCGATCAAGCCCATGTCAGCCGACAAATTGGCGGCCATGACCATGCCACATCCCACAGCCTCGCCGTGCAACCACTCACCAAAACCTAGGCCGGCCTCAATGGCGTGGCCAAATGTGTGACCGAAATTCAAAATGGCACGCAATCCTGACTCGCGCTCATCTTGCCCCACCACGAAAGCTTTGATTTCACAACTGCGCTTCACAGCATGCGCCATGGCCTGGGTATCACAAGCTTTCAAGGCGTCCATGTTGGCGTCAATCCAATCAAAAAATGCCATGTCAGCGATAGGCCCATATTTGATAATTTCGGCCAGTCCAGCGCTGAGTTCGCGATCTGGCAAAGTTTTCAAAACACCCAAATCGCACACTACCCGCTGCGGCTGGTAAAACGCGCCAATCATGTTCTTGCCCATGGGGTGATTGATGGCCGTTTTGCCGCCCACGGACGAATCGACTTGCGCCAGCAGCGTTGTGGGCACTTGAACAAAGGGCACGCCTCGCATGAAACTGGCGGCAGCAAAGCCCGCCATATCGCCGACAACACCACCGCCCAATGCAAACAAAACTGTTTTGCGATCGCAAGCACGGCCGAGCAAGGTGTCAAAAATAAGGTTCAATGTGACCCAATCTTTGTGTACCTCGCCATCTGGCAACTGAACACTGTGTATGTGTTTGTAATGGCCCGACAGCGCGTGACGCAAGGCGGCCTCATAAAGCGGTGAGACCGTGGTGTTGGTCACAATCAAAGCGGCTGCAGCTTTGGGCAAGTTGCCGTAGGTGCCAGCTTGCCCTAATAAATTTTCACCAATCAAAATATCGTAACTTCTGTCAGCCAAATTGATTCGGACAGTTTCAAGGTGCTTGTTCAGTGTGGTCATGTTCGGCTTGGGTTAGCGTTTGCAGCATGCGTGTCAAAACCATCTAGGTCTAACTCTGCAATGATGGTGTTGAGCAATCTGTTGATGCTGGGTCGTCCTGTTTCAAAAATAAAATGCGCTGTTTCACGGTAAAGAGGATCGCGGACATTGAACAAAGTTCTTAACTTTTCTTGCGGATCGTCGACTTGCAATAGCGGCCTTTGCATATCGTGCTTCAGTCTTCTAAAAACCTCTTCAGGCGTTGAACGCAAATAAACCACCTTGCCTCGCGTGTGCAAATTTTGCCGATTGAGAGGCCGAAGCACTGCGCCGCCACCTGTTGACAGCACGCCATGGTGGTGCTTGCTTAAATCGTCAAGGACACTTTGCTCAATGTCACGAAAACGCTCTTCGCCTTCACGCTCAAAAAATTCGCGAATCGAACACCCTAAACGTTGCTCGATGACACTGTCTGAATCCAGAAATGGCAAGCCGAGTCGACGCCCCATCTGTCTGCCGATGGTCGTTTTGCCAGATCCAGGGAGGCCAACAAAAATAATGAGCACGCGTCGAAAATTATGGAAGGATTGAGACTCCAAGTGTATTCGAGGGTGTAGGGCTTAGGTTTTCAGCCAGCACTCTGGGGGTCACAAAAATCAACATTTCCGTTTTTCGCTGCGTTGATTGCTGGTTTTTAAACAGCCAACCCAGCCCCGGCAGGCTGCCAAGCCCGGGCAATTGGGCCACGTCGTCCTTGTCGGCCGCCTCCAAAATACCGCCAATCACCACTGTGCCCCCGTTGTCCACCAAGACTTGTGTTTTCACATGCTTGGTGTTGATGGCATAGCCTGCCGCTGTGATTTGGCCCACACTGTCTTTGGAAATGTCCAATTCGAGCACAACGGCCCCCTCTGGCGTGATTTGAGGTGTGACTTCCAATTTCAAGTTGGCCTTGCGAAAGGCAACAGACGCAGCGCCATTGCCATTGTTCACTTGGTACGGTAACTCGGTGCCTTGTTCAATCAGGGCCTTGGTTTGGTTGGCTGTGACCACCCTTGGGCTGGCCACCACTTTGCCCTTGCCATCGGCCTCAAGTGCAGAAATTTCGAGGTTTAAAAATTGATTGGCCGCTGCGTTGAACAGTGAAATGGCAAAACTAGGGGGAGGATAAATGGTTTGACCGGCTGAACCTGCTGGCAAATTCAAGGCAAAGCCAGGTTGAACACCTCCTGAGCTACCCAGCGCTTGACCACTGACTGCCATATTCACGGGTTTGGCATTGGCGGCAAAAGGTGCCGTAAATGGGGCCGCGAAGGCGCCGCCCAAGCGCACACCCAAGGATTTTCCGAACTGCTCTTCAGCTTCCACAATGCGCGCTTCAATCATCACCTGGCGGATCGGCACATCCAAGCGTCTGATGACCTCGTGTATCTGCTTTAGGTAAACCGGCGTGTCCAAAAAAAACAATTGATTGGTTCGCGGTTCAGCCATGACGGTACCTCGCGCACTGAGCCAATGGCGCCCCGAATTTGCAGCGCCATTGCCTGTCAATTGCAAGCGCTGAACCACGTCCAAGGCTTTGGCATATTTCAAAGGGATGACCAAGGCTTGTAAATTTTCAGGCACTTCTTTTTTAGGCGCAATCCACAAAACACCGGCTTGCTGGGTAGCCACTAAATTTTTTGACTGCACCACGACCGCCAAGGCTTCACGCCAAGTCATGTCATTCAAGTGCAAGCTGACTGGCCCTGATACACCCTCGGCCACAATCAAATTTTGATTGCCCATTTCGGCAAGCGATTGCAGCAAGGCCTTGACCTCGATATTTTGAAAACGCCACTTCATCTTTTGCTCCAATTCCAGGGCGCAAAGCGGTGTCAACCCACATTGAAGCATCACCAAAGCGGCCATCCTAATGACTTGAAGCCTTGAACAACTCAGCTTGCTCATGGCGCCACCTTTTCCCAAGCTAGCAAAGTTGAAGGCTGGCCAAATTCATCTCCCAGCCAAAGCCCCTTCGCGTCCAATGAAAGCACAAGCCGGTTTTCAATGCCCAGATATTGCCCTGGCCTCACCGAACTGATTTGACGGCCTGATTGAAGGATTGTCCAAAACAATTTCGTATGAGGTTCGGCAAGTGTTTGAACGGTTCCGACTAGGCGCATTTGTGCGACTGAGTGGTCTGGCAAGACACGATCATCAAGACTGAGATTTTTAGGTTTGACTCGGCTGTCAGCCTTCAGTTCAACGCCTGTGTCTGTGAAAGCGTCTTCGGCGTCCCACAGCAAATTAATTTGTGCTTCCAACGAGTACTCACCCGAGGGCAACAAACGCCAAATTAACTTAGGCCAAACGCCATTTTGAAACAATTGATTGAGTGACTGCCAATAAGCGTAAGTAGCCGCTTGAGAACCCTTTAGACTGAAATCCAATGCGCCAGCTTCAAAGCCTTGTTCATCGGACATAGGGGTGAATTTCATTTGTACGATGTGCAAGTTTTTTGTCTGCGCCAATTGTTGCAAACGATGAACCAACTGCATGCGAAATGCAGAATTTGGCCAGGCCAAAATCAGCTCATCGACTTGAGATTGATATTCAAGCAATGCATCATTTCTTTGTGCATGCGTCAAAGACAGTGCGTTGGCATTTGCATTTTGCAAGGCTTGCTCTGCCACCCGCGTTATGTTTTCTTTTGCCATTTGCTGCCACTGCAAACGATAAGACGGCACAAATTCAAAGGCAATGAGCGCTTGCCAAGCCCCAAAAAGGAACGCCATGCTCACACCGCACAACAAAATGGCGCGTCCAACACGGGTCCAGACACTGCGAAACAGACTGCGATTGCGCCAATGAAAAGCGGCCTGAGGCCATGCCTTGGATACCAGCGACACGCACTTGCGCATGCCCAGGTTTTTGAGCTCGTGCGTGTTCATGGCACTGCCTTAGCAAGCGGTGGATTTGAGGCATGAGCCCAAAGGGCGGCTTTCAACTTGACTTCTACCAAACTGACCCCGCCGAGCAAAGGCTTGGTCAGAGCCTTGTGCGCATGGCGCATTTGAGGGGCTGTTTTCCACCGATCGAAAAGGATCATGTCGTTCATCAGGCTGTGCCACTTTTCGGGGTCTTCGCTAAGACCCTCAAACTCCAGCTTTCCTTGCTGCCAATGCAGGCTCTGTAGTTCAGCCATAACCCCCTTGCGACCGCCGTGGTTTGCCAACAAAATTGCATGCACCTCGTTCAAGTCGTCTTGCTCTTCCTGCCGACGCGTTAAGTAATTCACGCGTGATTTCAAACGTGCCAATTCAAGTTGGGCGTTGGCTGCATCGGTTTCGGAAACCACTTCCACTTGCTGAATGGATACAAAGCTGGCCTGATTGGAAATAGCAAGGACCATTTCTTGTTGCGCATGGATTTCTTCCCAAACAATGAGGGCTACCACCATCAGCGCCGCCACTCCAAATGCCATCATCATTTCAATGTGAAGCTTGCGAAGTTCAAGTTTCGAGGAACGCAGCAAATTCAGCATGGCTTGTCCTCTTTGAACAAATTGAAATAGTGGCCTGGTAACTCGTCCATGTGCGGCAATCTGAATGCTTCAGCCATAACCCCTGGCTGAAGCTTCCAAGCCAGCTCCAGCTCATCCATTTGCGAGGCACAAGTAATGGCATCGGGTTGCAGGTCTAGCGCATTGAGTTGCGCCAAATAAGCCTCGACCAAACTCTGTGGACAAGCCCTGTAATGCGCTAACCAATGGCCCTCTAAGCTTGAATGAACTTCAAAGTCCATGGCCAACTCGGTCACCGGCAATTGAAGTGCGCCAGCAGCCTCTAACCAACATTCAGCCGCAATGTCTTCTGGCCCCCAATGCGCTTGGCAATGAAGATCACCCGCCCAAATTTCAGGGGAGTGAAGCATCAGAATGGTCGAATGGGGCTTGGCTTGCAAACAATTCCTAATCAATTGCGACATGAGAGGCGCCAAATTCTCAGCCCTGCTGTACACCACCGAAGCATGCTGAATTGCCAAAGCGACCCAAACCTTGACTGGGCTTGAATTTGTTTTGACGGGACTTCTTGCACAGGGCACCGTCAATGCATCAAACGGGATAAAAATAGGGCTGAGGACAAACCGCAAAGAGGCGGCTGGCATGCGAGAGGGAAGGAACAGCACAGATTCACTTTCATAGACATCGAACAGTGCTTTAATTAGACCTGCCCAGTACATTTGAAAGGACTACAATTCCTCTCAGTCCAGTTGCTTTCTGCAACGTTCAAATTACGCCATCTGTCCGGCAATTTTGACAATGCGGTCAGCGATTATTTCCGCTTAAGACATGTCCAAAAAACCCAAATCAAAATCTTCACAACAAAGCGACTTGATTGAAGCGCCAAGATTGCACTGGGCTTTGCGCATTTGCCTTTGGGCAGTCGGCCTTGTCTTTGCAGGTTTGTTGTCCGTGTTGATGGTGGTGGGCGTCGCCATGGTGATGGCCTATCCTCAATTGCCAGACACCTCTGATCTGGCCGAATACCGCCCCAAATTACCTTTGCGCATTTTCACGGCAGACGGGGCTTTAATGGGCGAGTTTGGCGAAGAACGTCGCAACCTCACGCCCATCAGAGAAATTCCGCAAGTCATGAAAGACGCAGTGTTGTCCATCGAGGATTCGCGCTTTTACCAACACGGCGGACTGGACTATTTGGGCCTCATCAGGGCGGGCATCGCCAACTTGAGCAAACGCAAAAGCCAAGGCGCATCGACCATCACCATGCAAGTGGCGCGCAATGTTTATTTGTCCACTGAAAAAACATACACCCGCAAAATTTATGAAATTTTGTTGACCTACAAGCTCGAACATTTGCTCACCAAAGATCAAATTCTCGAGATCTACATGAACCAAATTTTCCTAGGCAACAGGGCCTATGGCTTTGCTTCTGCCGCTGAAACTTATTTTGGCAAGTCACTCAAAGACATCACCATTGCAGAAGCTGCCATGCTGGCAGGCTTGCCCAAAGCACCGTCTGCTTACAACCCCATCAGCAACCCAAAACGTGCACGTTCAAGGCAGTTGTACATCATCGAGCGGATGGAAGAAAACAACTACATCACCGCCAAACAGGCCTTGGAAGCCAAGGCCGAGCCCCTGCGCATCCGGCCCAACAACGAAAAAAGTCGAATCCACGCAGAGTACGTGGCTGAGACAGTACGTCAGTTGATGTTTGCTCAGTACGGACAAGAGACTTACACCCGCGGCCTGAACGTTTACACCACACTGCAATCGTCAGAACAAAATGCAGCCTATCAGGCCTTGCGTCAAGGCATCATGGACTTTGAGCGCCGACAGGTATACCGCGGCCCCGAAAAATTCATTGAGCTGCCCACCAAGCCGAAGGAGATGGAAGACGCCATCGATGAGGTGCTGGATGACCACCCCGACAATGGCGATGTCATGTCAGCCGTTGTGTTGGAAGCCAGTCCCAAGAAAATTGTGGCCATTCGCCAAAATGCAGAGCAGCTTGAAATTACAGGCGACGGCTTGAAGCCCGCCCAGTCTGGTCTTTCTGACAAAGCGGGCCCCAACATCAAAATCAAACGTGGCGCTGTAATACGGGTGGTGCAAACGCCCAAAGGCACTTGGGAAATTACCCAACTTCCTGAAGTTGAAGGTGCCTTTGTGGCCATCAGCCCGCAAGACGGTTCGGTCAGAGCCTTGGTCGGCGGGTTTGATTTTGCCAAGAACAAATTCAACCACGTCATTCAAGCATGGCGCCAACCTGGCTCTAGCTTCAAGCCCTTCATTTATTCAGCTGCTTTGGAAAAAGGCTTCACCCCTGCTACGGTGATCAACGATGCGCCTTTGTTTTTCGATGCGGGTGTCACAGGGGGGCAGCCATGGGAGCCTAAAAATTACGACGGTACTTTTGAAGGCCCCATGACACTTCGCAAAGGTTTGGCCAAATCAAAAAACATGATTTCCATTCGCATTTTGCAAGCTGTGGGTACACGCAATTCCCAAGAGTGGGTCACCAAGTTTGGTTTTGACGAAGACAAACACCCTGCCTACCTGACCATGGCTTTGGGCGCTGGTTCAGTCACCCCCATGCAAATGGCCACTGGCTATTCTGTGTTTGCCAATGGCGGCATGCGCGTGCAACCGCACATGATCACGCGCGTCACCGATCACAAGGGAAAAATCTTGGTCGACAGTCCGCCACAAAGGGCCAACGAAGCCAGTCGCGCCATCTCACCCCGCAATGCGTTTGTCATGACCAGTTTGCTGCAAGAGGTCACTCGCTCAGGTACGGCGGCCAAAGCCCGTGTCGCTTTAAAGCGTGACGATATTTACGGCAAAACCGGTACCACCAACGACTCCATGGATGCTTGGTTTGCCGGCTATCACCGCAATTTGGCAGCTGTGGTGTGGATTGGCTACGACACACCGCGCAAATTGGGCGATCGTGAAACAGGCGGCGGCTTGAGTTTGCCCGTTTGGATCAGTTTCATGGAGTCTGCCCTTAAAAACATGCCCATCATGGATGCCATCGCGCCTGAAGGTGTGTTGTACGTGAACGGCGATTGGTACTTTGAGGAATATGCCAAAGGCAATGGCGTCACCAGCTTAGGTTTGGGCAACGAAAAAGGCGGCACCCTGCCAGAGCCCGATGAGAAAAAACGAATTCTAGATTTGTTCCGTAATTGATCAAGTCCAGTTAGAAGCTCAATCAGAAGTTCAACGACTGGCCCGACTGCGCTGACCCAAAGCGTGAGAGGTTTTCAAAAAACTCTCCCTCACCTTTGGTGTCCTGCCAAGTACCCTCTTTGAATTTGTAGTGATGGCCCCCAGATTTAGCGGCAAGCCACACTTCATGCAAGGGTTTTTGCAAATTCACAACGATTTGGCTGCGGTTGGCAAAGGTGATGGTAATCATGCCGCCCACTCGCTGGTTATCGATATCGGCATCGGTTTCATCGTTGATTCGATCGCAACTGGTCTCAATGCGAGACAAAAGGCGTTCAGCCGTATCCAGAAATTCAAGGTCGGTCATTACAATCCGTGACATGTTCAAAGTTTTGAGAATTTTAGTCATTGCCCAAACCCTTGGCGTTTGTATGTTGGCATTGACTGCCTGCGGGCAAAAAGGTCCCCTGGTTCATCCCCAAGACCCCTTGTCAGCAGACCGAGCCACTTTACTCCAAACTTTGACGCCTCGTTTTCAAAGCGAAGCGCCCCAACCTCAGACACCTCCTGCCACAAAACCATGAACGCCAACACCCTTCCTGGACAGCCTCACATTGCTTACCAAGCCAATACCTTGTGCATGGAGAACGTGAAGTTGGCCGATGTCGCTGCCCAATTTGGCACGCCGGTCTTTGCTTATTCCAAAGCATCTATGTTGTCGGCCTTGGCGGCCTACCAACGTGGCTTTGCAGGTCGCAAAGTACAAATTTGCTACGCTATGAAAGCCAACTCTAATTTGGCCGTGCTGCAAGTCTTTGCAAAAGCCGGTTGTGGTTTTGACATTGTGTCGGGCGGTGAGTTAGCCCGCGTTTTGGCAGCAGGTGGTGCACCCGAGAAAATCATTTTTTCAGGTGTCGGCAAAACACGCGCAGAAATGAAACAAGCACTCGAGCTTGGCATTGCTTGCTTCAATGTCGAAAGCGAAGCAGAGCTGGAAGTCCTCAACGAGGTTGCTTTGTCGCTCGGTCAAAAAGCGCCCGTGAGTTTGCGCGTCAACCCCAACGTTGACCCCAAGACACACCCCTACATTTCGACAGGCCTCAAAGGCAACAAATTTGGCGTTGCGCACGAAAGCGCTGTTCAAACTTACAAGCGCGCTGCTGCCTTGCCAGGCCTGGCCGTGGTGGGCATCGATTGCCACATTGGTTCGCAAATTACAGAAGCCACGCCGTATATGGACGCCATGGACCGGATTCTTGATTTGGTGGCCGACATTGAAGCGGCAGGCATTCCCATTCACCACATTGACTTTGGGGGTGGTTTGGGCATTGATTACAACGGCGATACACCACCCGCCGCCGATGCCTTGTGGCAACAACTGTTGGCAAAGTTAGATGCGCGTGGTTTTGGCCAGCGCCAACTCATGATTGAACCAGGGCGCTCCTTGGTAGGCAACGCTGGTGTATGCCTGTCAGATGTCGTGTTCATGAAGCCTGGCGAGCAAAAGAATTTTTGCATCATTGATGCCGCCATGAACGACTTGCCTCGCCCAGCCATGTACCAAGCCTTTCACCAAATTGTGCCCGTCACACCGCGCACTGGCGCAACAACATTGGTCGATGTGGTCGGCCCAGTGTGTGAAAGTGGCGATTGGATTGGCCGCGATCGCGAACTCAATGTGCAAGCAGGCGACACCCTGGCCGTGCTTTCGGCGGGCGCTTATTGCATGAGCATGTCAAGCAACTACAACACCCGAGGACGCGCCGCCGAAGTGCTGATTGATGGTGATCAAGTGCATTTGATTCGCAAACGCGAAACAGCAGCCGATACTTTTCAAGGCGAGCACTTGGTGCCTTGATGGAAGGGGCCTTTGGACGCCATCAAAGGCGCGCCTGAAGCCTACTGTGTGCAGCGTGCCAAATTCGCCAGCCCAATAAGACGCCTAAGATCCCAGCGTACACAAAAACTTCTGTGAAGTCCTGTTTGCCAGACCTCATCCAGAAGAAATGCAAAATGGCCAGCACGGCAATGGCGTAGACCAGGCGGTGCAACATGCGCCAGCGCACAGCCCCTAGCATTTTGATGGCCGCATTGAACGAAGTGGCAGCCAACAAACTGAGCATGACAGCCCCTGCAAAACCCACTGCAATAAAGGGTCGCTTCACAATGTCCACAACGATCTCATCCCACGCCAGGCCCATGTCAAACACGCTGTAACAAAGCGCATGCATCAGTGCATAAAAGAATGTGAGGACGCCTAGATTGCGCCTGAATCTTAAGAGTTCAGGCATGTTGAACACAACGCGCAAAGGCGTGACCAACAAAGTGATGCACAAAAATCTCAGCGTCCAATTGCCAGTCGAACGGATTAAATATTCTGCAGGATTAGGGCCTAAGCCATCTAGGAAAATTCCGCTGCAAAGCCAAGCAAATGGCATCAAGCAAACCAGCACCAAGCCGAACTTGGTCAATGGCTTGCGCAATACCTGACGCAACATCAAAAGTTCTTTGCGAGGTCCATGCCCGTGTAAAGGGAAGCAACTTGGGCCTCATAGCCATTGAACATGAGGGTCTTGCGCTTTTTATCGAGCAAGCCGCCTTCGCCAATGCGCCGCTCACTGGCTTGGCTCCAACGCGGGTGATCCACAGTGGGGTTCACGTTGGAGTAAAAACCATACTCTTGAGGCGCGGATTTGGCCCAAGATATCACAGGTTGCTTTTCAACGAAACGAATTTTCACAATGCTTTTGCCGCTTTTAAATCCGTACTTCCAAGGCACCACCAAGCGAACTGGCGCACCATTTTGTTTGGGCAGAACTTCACCGTACATGCCAAATGTGAGCAAGCTTAAAGGGTGCATGGCTTCGTCCATGCGCAAGCCTTCAAGATAGGGCCAATCGATGTAACCACCGCGCAGGCCGGGCATGGTTTGAGGGTCGGCTTGCGTCACAAACTCAAGGTACTTGGCACCGGGTAAGGGCTCGACGCGCTTGATCAAATCAGACAATGAGTAACCAATCCAGGGGATGACCATGGACCAACCTTCGACGCAGCGCATGCGGTAAATACGCTCTTGCATGGCGCCCCATTTCATGACATCTTCCAAATTGAAACGGGTGGGTTTTTTCACCAGGCCTTCAACTTCAATGGTCCATGGAGCGGCTTTCAAGGTGTGGGCATTGCGGGCAGGGTCTGATTTATCGACACCAAATTCGTAAAAATTATTGTAGGTCGTGGCATCTTTGTAAGAAGTGGCCTTCTCAACGGTCATGGCGCCTTGCACGCTTGATTGCGTCGCAGGCAGGGCTGCCAATTTGACTGCGGCCGCACCGCCTTGCGCAAACGCCTCACGTTGCGCCCACGAGCCCATGCCCAGTGCAGCTGCGCCTGCAGACCATTGACGCAGCAGTTGCCGCCGGTTGGCATAAGCGGCCTGCTCGGTGATTTCACTGCTCAGGGGGTGTATGAAGCCGTCTTGTTGGGTGCGAATCAGCATGTCTAACTTTCAAAAAGATCAACTATTGGAAAACTTCAGCCTTAACCCCGTCTTCGCAAGGGTTAAAGGCTCAAAAAAAATGGACCCTGAAGGCCCATTTTGTACTCACGAGCGTTAACTCTGTGTGTTGCTGTTAACGCAAACCTGCAATGTAGTCAGCAACAGCCTTGATTTCACGGTCGTTCAATTTGGCAGCGACTTGTGTCATTTGCAAATTGTTTTTGCGAATACCGTCACGGAAATAGGTGAGTTGGCTGGTGGTGTAGTCGGCATGCTGTCCTGACAAACGGGGATATTGAGAAGGCATACCTGAACCATTCGGGCTGTGGCAACCAGAGCAGGCGGCAATTTGACGATCGGCAATACCACCGCGGTAAATCTTTTCACCCAAGGCAACAGACTCTTTTTCTTTGGCGAATCCGGGCTTGGCCGTTTTGCTGGCCAAGAAATACGCCACATTGCGCATGTCGGCGTCGCTCAATTGGGAAGCAAAACCCATCATGACAGCGTTGGCACGTTTGCCTGATTTGTACTCTTGCAACTGCTTGATGATGTATTCAGGGTGCTGCTGCGCCAACTTGGGGTTGACGGGGGTGGTTGAGTTGCCGTCTGCCATGTGGCAAGCAGCGCAAACACCGCCCACAATGGCTTCGCCTTTGGCCAAGTCTGGCTTTTCAGCCTTGGGCGCAGGTGTAGCGGCAAAAACAGAACCAGCCATCACAGCTGAAGTGACTGCAGCGAAGAAAAATTGAGTCATTGACTTCATGGTCGACATCCGAAATAGTAGGCGCAAAACCATGAGATTCTACAATGCCTGCTAGCGCCATTTCTGGCGCCCTTCAAGTTTGACCCCAATGGCCACAGAAAATAGCCCCCCATCAGCCCCTAAAGTGGCACCTGCTCCACCTGCCAAAGTCAGGAAACCCTCTGTCAAAGCAGCCTCAGCACCGGTCATTCCTGAAGTGAAGGCCATTACGCCTATGGGGTGGATGCACACCGCCCGTTTTCTAACCACCGCCGCTGAACTTTTTCACCTGCCCGCCCTTGATGTGCCAGAAATTGCCTTTGTGGGGCGGTCCAACGCCGGCAAATCCACCTGCATCAACACCCTGACGCAGCAAAAACAGCTGGCCTTTGCCTCCAAAAAGCCCGGCCGAACCCAACACATCAACCTGTTTTCATTGGGCAAGCAAGGCGTGACAGACGCTGTTTTGGCTGATTTACCAGGCTATGGCTATGCTGCGGTGCCGAAACAAGACAAATTGCGCTGGCAAAAAGTCATGGCCAACTATTTGGTCACCCGCGAAAACCTCAAAGGCATCGTCTTGTTGTGCGACCCTCGCTTGGGCATGACAGAGCTCGACGAAGTCCTCCTAGAGGTCATTCGACCCCGAGTTGAAGAAGGTCTGAACTTTTTGGTCTTGCTGACCAAATCAGACAAGCTCACCCGATCTGAGGGCGCGAAGGCCTTGTCAATTGCCAAATTGCAAGCAGGTGGTGGACAAGCAAAGCTTTTCTCAGCCCTGAAGAAACAAGGCGTTGAAGACTTGGCCCAATTGATGTGGGATTGGACGCATGAACCGGACTCGGATGGCCCCCATGATTGAAACTTGGCAGCAAACATTGCCTCACGGCATTCACTTAAGTTGCCGTGCGGCTGGGCCCAAGGGTGCACCCGTCTTGCTGTTCTTGCACGGCTTTCCTGAAGCGGCTTTTGTCTGGGACGACATGTTGCTGCACTTTTCGAAACCTGAAAATGGTGGCTATCGATGCGTGGCGCCGAATTTGCGGGGCTATGAAAAATCGAGTCATCCTTCCGAGGTATCTGCCTACCGTGCTAAATTTTTGGTGCAAGACATTGCCGCGCTGATTCAAATTGAATCTGGCACCTCAGCACTCAAAGCCTTGGTTGCCCACGACTGGGGTGGCGGCGTGGCTTGGAACCTTGCCAATCAAATGCCTCAGTTGATGCACAAACTGATCATCATCAACTCGCCGCATCCTGGTACTTTTCTGCGCGATTTAAAAAACCATCCAGCGCAAATTGAGGCCAGTGCTTACATGAATTATTTTTGTGAGCCGCAAGCTGCTGCCGAGCTCAGTGCCAATGAATTTGAAATGCTGTTTGCTTTCTTTGAAAAAGGCGTGCAGCCCAATTGGTTAACGCCCGAAGTCAAAGCGCAATACAAGGCGGCTTGGTCTTGTGGGTTGCAGGGCGGCCTTAACTTCTATGTGGCATCGCCCCTCAAACCAAACAAGCCTGGTGAGCATGTTTTACAAAATTTGACTTTGCCTGACGAGATGTTGCGCATCACGGTGCCCACCTTGTTGCTTTGGGGCATGCAAGACGTCGCCTTGCTGCCCAATTTGAATGTTGGCTTAGACGCCTATATTCCCAAGCTCACTTATGTGCCCATTGAAGATGCCTCGCACTGGGTCGTGCACGAACACCCTGAACTTGTTCAGCGTGAAATTGCGGCTTTTTTGTAAACCGATGCTTCACCTTCTGGGCGCGTTTTGAAGCGCTTGTGCACCCAGTAATACTGCGATGGCGTAGTGCGAATGTGCTCGGCCAATTCAGCGTTCATTCTGAGGGTGTCGTCGAATAAATCCGCTGTCGGGAAATTGTCCCAAGCCTCATGCAAAGTCATTTCATAACCTTGCGGCGTCATGCGGGTGACCAGTGTCAGCACCTGGGCACGCCCTAAACGCGCAAATCGTGACAATGAAGGGACTGTTGCCGCGGTCACACCCATGAATGGCACAAAGAGGGATTCATCTGGCCCAAAGTCCATATCGGGTGACAGGTGCAACATCTCCCCTTGCCTTAAACCGCTCATGATTTGCTTCACCCCTTCATGGCGAAAATAGGGCTTCACATTGCCTGTGCGTTGACGTCCTTCATTCACCCATGCGTCCATCACTTTGTTGTGCTGTGGCACAAAGATAAATGCCACAGGTTTGCTGGCTTTTAAAGTCAGCGCCAAGCCACCTGCATCGAGTCCAACGAAATGGGGCGCCAAAATAATCTTAGGTGTGTCGGCCGCCAGTTGAGAAAAAGCAGCAGGGCTGCCAAGCCATTTCAAGCGCGACTCAACAACCGACAAAGGGGCATGCCAAAGCCACGCTCTGTCTAGCAAGGACTGTGCAAATTGAACAAAATGGGCGCGGGTCAGTTGTCTGATTTCTTCAACGGGTTTTTCAGGAAAGCACAGCCTTAAGTTGGTCTGCACAATGTGCTTTCGATTTTTCATCTTGGCCCACAGCAGCCAGCCTAAAAAATGTCCTAGCACACGAATGCCACGCAAAGGCATCAGTGACAACAAGCGCATGAAGCCCACAAACAATAGCGTCACGCGGTGGACTCCTGTCGAGGCTGCTTGTACCGGGCATAGCCCCAAAGGTACTGATCGGGGCGCGACAAAATCAAGCGCTCCATGGCTTGGTTGATTTGCAAAACCAATGCATCTACGTCACCCGCTTCTTGGGTGCCTAGTTCGCTGGCATGAATGAGATAGCCTTGCCCCCAAGGCAGACGCTCACCCCAAATTAAAATCAATTTGGCCCCAGTTTGCAAAGCCAGCCTCGCTGCCAATGTCATGGTGTAGGCAGGCTTACCAAAAAAGGGGGTCCATTGCCCCATGCCTTGCGGCGGCACTTGATCAGGCAGCAGGCCCACAGATCTGCCAGCACGCAGAGCTTTGATCATTTGCCTCACACCCGCCAAAGTGGTGGGTGCCGTTTCCAACCCAGGACGCGCGCGTGAAGCCTCCATGACCTTGCCAAAACCTTCTTTGCGAGCAGGCCTAAAGAGCACGGTCAGAGGCCCATATTTTTGACTGAAGGAGGCACACAAAGCCTGCGCACTCACTTCAAAGCAGCCCAAATGAGGCGTTAAAAATAACACGCCTTGGCCCGCGGCATAGGCTTTTTCAGCTTGTAAATAAGACCCCTCAGCCCATTGCACGGTGGGGCTTTTTCCCATCCACAAGCGCGGCAGTTCGGTCGACATCGAGCCCGCCTGCCCCACTGCGCCCATCGCTTGGGAGAAGCCCAGACCTGCCGTTTTAACGTTGGCTAAAAAGCGCTGGCGATAAGTTTTGGACAACAACCAAGCCAGCCAGCCAACGACCTGCCCAAGGGCGTGCAAAGCCCACAAAGGCCAATGGGAAAAAAAACGAAACCAAAAAATCATTTTATGTTTGGTAAACTACGCATGTCGCTGAGTTAAACAGAGCAACTTGCAGGGCGACACACACAATCTTTCAGCATGCCAAGCTTGCACCGGATTGTGCCTTGTCTTCGGACAAATCTGCTAAAGCGTTCGCCGAGGCCCAAAGCTTCTGGCAGCGCAGATCAACATGCATGCCAAACTTTAGGAGACCCCTCATGGCGAATGACTATCTTTTTACTTCTGAATCCGTGTCCGAAGGCCACCCCGACAAGGTTGCCGATCAAATTTCAGACGCTATTCTCGACGCTATTTTTGAACAAGACCCGCGCAGCCGCGTGGCCGCCGAAACGCTGACCAACACCGGCTTGGTGGTTTTAGCTGGTGAAATTACCACCAACGCCCACGTCGACTACATCCAAGTGGCGCGCGACACCATCAAGCGCATTGGCTACGACAACACCGAGTACGGCATTGATTACAAAGGCTGCGCCGTCATGGTTTGCTACGACAAGCAGTCCAATGACATTGCCCAAGGCGTGAACCATGCCTCCGACGACCACCTGAACACCGGTGCTGGCGACCAAGGTTTGATGTTTGGTTACGCTTGCAGCGAAACCCCCGATCTCATGCCTGCGCCCATTTATTACGCGCACCGTTTGGTAGAGCGTCAAGCCCAATTGCGCAAAGACGGCCGCTTGCCTTTCTTGCGCCCCGATGCCAAAAGCCAAGTGACCATGCGCTACGTGGACGGTAAGCCACACAGCATTGACACTGTGGTTTTGTCTACCCAACACAGCCCCGACCAAAGCGAGTCGGCCACCAAAATGAAGGCCAGCTTCAACGAAGCCATCATTGAAGAAATCATCAAGCCCGTGCTGCCCAAAGAGTGGCTGCAAGACACAAAGTACCTGATCAACCCCACAGGCCGCTTTGTCATTGGCGGTCCTCAGGGCGATTGCGGCCTGACAGGTCGCAAGATCATTGTGGACACTTACGGCGGTGCTTGCCCTCACGGCGGTGGCGCCTTCTCAGGCAAAGACCCTTCCAAGGTTGACCGTTCAGCTGCTTATGCAGCGCGCTATGTGGCCAAGAACATTGTGGCTGCGGGCTTGGCCACCAAGTGCCAAATTCAAGTGGCCTACGCCATTGGTGTGGCCCGTCCCATGAACATCACAATCAATACCGAAGGCACTGGCGTGATCTCTGATGACAAGATTGCTGCTTTGGTGAACGAGCACTTTGATTTGCGCCCTAAAGGCATCATTCAAATGCTGGACCTCTTGCGCCCGATCTACACCAAAACAGCGGCATATGGCCACTTTGGTCGCGACGAGCCAGACTTCACATGGGAGCGCACCAACTTGGCCGCTACGCTGCGTGCGGCCGCTGGCTTAAAGTGATTATTTGACGGGGTTTTCTAAAACGCCAATCCCGTCAATTTCCACGCGCACCACATCGCCCGACTTTAAATATTTGGGCGGTGTAAAGCCAATGCCCACACCCACGGGTGTCCCGGTGGCAATCACATCGCCGGGGTACAAGGTAATGCCCGCGCTCAAAGTTTCAATGAGCGTAGGAATGTCAAAAATCAAATCGGGCGTGGCGGCGTTTTGGCGCTCTTCGCCGTTCACATAGCAACGCACATGGGTGTTGGTGCCGTCCATTTCGTCGGCACTCACGAGCCAAGGGCCCATGGGGCAGAAGGTGTCAAACGACTTGCCCATGTGCCACTGCATGTGCTTGTTTTGCCAATCGCGCGCCGTGATGTCATTGACGATGGTGTAACCCCATACGTGCTGCATCGCATTGGCTTTGGTAATGCCTTTGCCGCCTTTGCCAATGATCACCGCCAACTCGGCTTCGTAATCAATGGCGGTTGACACTTTGGGCATCTCGATGGCTTCGCCCGTGGCAATGACGCACTCGGGCACTTTGGTAAAGATGATGGGCTCGGCTGGAATTTCGCCGCCGGCTTTGGCGCTGCTGTCAAAGCCACTGCGCGCAAACTCTTTGGCGTGTGCGTGGTAGTTTTTACCCACGCAAAAAATATTGCGGCGGGGGTGCGGCAGGGGTGCGCGAAGTTGAACGTCGCTCAGTGCAATGGCCGCGCCTTGGGCAGGCAAGGCTTCACCGCGTGACAAGGCATCGACCAATGTGAGGGCGCCCAGTTCGCGATCGGCCAGCGGCAAATCAAAGGGTGTGACCGAGTTCAAATCTTGAGACACCAAACCCACGTGAGGTTGGTCTTGGTAAAAGAAAGCTGCAATGCGCATGATGAGACACTTAAATTGGATGTTGAACCAGCTGCTATTGTGCCGGTTTGTGCAAATTCTGTCGGTGAGTCCAACTCACTCTGCCATAGCCCCTTGTGACTTAGGTTCATGCAGAAAAGAAAGCGCGGTGTTAGAGTGTGCTGTTAGCCTTAGATCTGACTTATTTGCAGGAGACTTTATGAAATTGTTGCCACGCTCACAAACCTCAGTTGCCTCTCGGCTTCAAATATTGGCCACCGCGGTCACAGTTTTAGGCAGCCTGACTTTGAACTTGGGGCTGACGACCAATGCGCTGGCTCAAAACGCTTCTTACCCCAACAAATCCATCACCATGATTGTCCCTTTCCCGCCAGGTGGCTTGGCCGACATTGTGGCCCGCCCTGTGGCCGAAGCCATGAGTCGTGAATTGGGACAGCCCGTCGTGATTGAGAATAAAGCGGGCGCTGGTGGCGGCATTGGCATGGGTGTGGCAGCACGTGCCAAGCCCGATGGTTATACGGTCCTCATGGCCCTTTCCTCTTTAACCGTCATTCCAGAAGCCGATGCCTTGTTGGGCCGCAATCCTATGTTCTTGTTGAACGAGTTGCGCCCCATTGCGCGCTACACAGCCGACCCCACCGTGTTGGCAGTGCGCGCCGATTCACCCTGGAAAAACGTCAAAGAATTCATTGAAGACGCCCGCAAACGACCAGGCGCCATCAACTACGGCTCCTCTGGTAATTACGGCACCATGCACGTGCCCATGGAAATTCTGGCGCAAACAGCCGGCGTCAAAATGACGCACATTCCTTTCACAGGTGCAGGCCCTGCCGTTGTGGCCATGTTGGGCGGTCAAATTGATGCGCTTTCTACGGGTCCTGCCACCGTCTTGCAACACGTCAAAGCAGGCAAGATTCGCGTCTTGGGTCATTGGGGCAACGGTACCTTAGCGTCCATGCCCGATGTCAGTAGCCTCAAGGACTTAGGCTTTAACGCCGAGTATGCCCAGTGGTCTGGCTTGTTCATTCCAAGCGGCACGCCCGAACCCATTGCACAACGTTTGCGTGCAGCCGCCAAAGTAGCCGCCCAAGACACCAAAGCGCGCGACGTCATTCAAAACACCGGCAGCCCTGTTCAGTATTTGGACAGCCCTGACTTTGAAAAATACGTTCAAGCCGATGCCAAGCGCATGACCGATGTGGTCAAGAAAATTGGCAAAGTGGAATAAGCATTTAAATCTAACTGACTGAGACATTTATGAAAACAATCCGCACCCCACAAACCGCACAAGCAGCCAAATTGCAAACTCAAAAACGTCGCACTTTGGTGGCTCTGGCCAGCCTCTTGTTCATTGGTACCGGCATTTTTCTGTCGCAACAAGCGCACGCCCAAAACTACCCAACACGCCCCGTCAAAATTGTGGTGCCCTTTGCTACGGGCGGCCCTGCTGACAACTATGCACGCTTCATCGCGCAGCGCTTGCAAGAAAGCTTGGGCCAAACTTTTGTGGTGGACAACAAACCAGGCGCTGGTTCGGTCATTGGTACCGATGTTGCGGCCAAAGCAGCACCCGATGGCTACACCTTGCTGTTGATGTCCAACACCCACACGGTCAATGAAACACTGATTCCCAACAAACCCTTTGCCCTCATGAAAGACTTTGTGGGTGTGGCCCCCATCAACTATTCCGACTTGGTCTTGGTCGTCAATCCCACCAAAGGCTTGAATTCTTTGGCCGATGTCATTCGTGTAGCCAAAGCCCAGCCTGGTAAGTTGAACTACGCTTCGTCTGGCCCTGGCACGCCTTATCACATGGCTGGCGAGTTGTTCAAAAGCATGGCCAAAATTGACATGGTGCACGTACCCTACAAAGGCAGCTCAGGCGCCCGTACCGATGTACTGGGCGGCCAAGTCGACATGATGTTTGATGCTGTGACCACCATGACCGAACAAGTGAAGGCCGGCAAAGTTAAAGCGGTTGGCACCAGTGGCAAAACCCGCTCTGATGTGCTGCCCGAAGTTCCCACCTTGAATGAAGGCGGCGTGACAGGTTACGAAGCCACCATTTGGTTAGGCCTGATGGCACCCAAAGGCACACCCAAAGCCATCGTCGACAAACTCAATGAAGCTGTGTCCAAAATTGCATCTCAGCCAGACGTCAAACAACAATGGGCCAAACAAGGTGCGGCGCCCATTGTTTTGAACCCCATGCAATTTGACAAATATTTGCAAGACGACATTGCCAAGTGGGCAGGTGTGATCAAGTCGGCCAACATCAAACTGGATTGATTCTTTTGACACGTTTTATGCATTTACTGAGCGGCGGTGCTGCTCAAGGTTTGGTCAACGCCTTAAAGCCGTCGATTGAAAAAACCACCGACACCCAACTCTCGTGCACCTTTGGAGCCGTGGGTTTGATGAAGCAAAAGTTGCTGGAAGGCACATCCTGCGATGTGGTCATTCTGACGGCCGCCCTCATTGAGCAGCTCACAGCTTCTGGTCATGTGTTGGCAGGCAGTGCACGTCACTTAGGTCCCGTCAAAACGGGAGTTGCAGTAAAGCACGGTACACCTCACCCTCAAGTGGATACAGCTGAGCAACTGAAAGCAGCCATGTTGGCGGCCACAGGCATTTATTTTCCCGATCCCCAGTTAGCCACAGCAGGCATTCACTTTATGAAGGTGCTCAACGGCTTGGGCATTGCCGAAACAGTGGCCAGCAAACTGCGCCCCTATCCCAACGGCAACACCGCCATGAATGCCATGGCAGCTTGCGAAGATCCACATGTGATTGGCTGCACCCAAGTGACCGAAATTTTGATCACGCAAGGCGTTGATTTGGTGGCCAACTTGCCCCTCGAGTTTGAACTGGCCACCATGTACACCGCAGGTGTTCGTTCTACCAGCACGTGTGCGGCGCAGGCTCAGACCATGATCGATATTTTGACCAGCTCAGAGCATGCTGATTTGCGCGCAAAAGGCGGCTTTTTGCCGGTGGTCTAAGTTAGACCGTAGCACCGCCATTCGCTCAAAGCCTTTCAAGGCCTAAGCTCCAGAAAACTTATGCCAGTGCAGCTTTTGCCAAGTTGTCTGGCGTCAGGGGCAACTGCCTAACGCGAACCCCCACCGCATGAAATACCGCATTGGCAATGGCGGCTGTGGTGGGACCTTGTGTGGCTTCGCCTG